>ENA-OVGJ01000363-OVGJ01000363.1-human-gut-metagenome-genome-assembly--contig:-NODE-363-length-23398-cov-6.849205_pt1 | contig 23398 bp, 21 predicted proteins | sample MGYA00237772_ERZ505423 | MGnify/ENA primary metagenome ERZ505423 (study PRJEB26158, sample SAMN06016386) | human gut metagenome | biome: human gut; feature: ankylosing spondylitis patient; material...
GATTGTTTTTTCGTGGCATATTGCAGATGCCCGTAAATATCCACCGTTGTTGAAATCTCACTGTGTCCCAGCCATTCTTTTACCTGTTCCATCGGAACACCGTTGGCCAGCAAAAGCGAGGCACAGGTATGGCGAAGATCGTGGAAACGAATGTGCCGTAAATTGTTCTTGGCAAGCAACTTCCCAAAGGTCGAGGACACATAGTTGGGTTTAATGAGATTGCCAATCACATCGACACAGACATATCCCAGATATTCTTTGTTGTAGGCGCGCCCGCACAGCTTGCGATTTTCTTCCTGCTGTTTCTTGGCCTCCAGCAACCGCTCTTTCAAAAAAGGAATCAATGGATAAGTCCGCAGACTGGATTTGTTCTTTGCCTTGTCCTTCTTAATCGTGACCCGCTCTCCCTTTACATTGCAGGTTGTTACCGTATGCCGAATGGAGAAGCAGTTATGGTTGAAGTCAAAGGCACTCCATTTCAAACCGATAACCTCACTGCGGCGCAGGCCGTAAAAAGCAGTCAGTAGAACTACCAGCTCGATCTTATGCCCCTTGATAACTTCAAACAGATTCAGGACTTCCGAATCCAGGTAGTAGTCACCCTTGAAGGGTTCAGGCTTGGAAATGATAATCCGGTCAGCCGGATTGCTTGGAATCAGATTTTTGTCAACCGCATAATTCAACGCCCCATGAATCAGAGCGTGGTAATGTTTAACGGTGGTCGGCTTGACCCGTTCCAATTCTTTCTCATAAAAAGCGAGAATATCTTGTTTGGTAAGGTCACAAAGTGCGACAGGATGCTCTCGGAAATACGGGGCGATGGGGTTGTTAAGCTGTTGTTCGTATCCCGAATAGGTCGAGAGTTCAATGGGCTTGCTGTCCATCCCCCGTCCGGTAGCAGACTTGTACTTGTACTCAAGCCACTGGTACAGGAAATCCACAAAGGAAATCGCTGCGGATGACGGGCCAGACGGAGAAGCCGACTGCTGTGAGGCCGTAGCCTCCTGAAGCAGCTTTTCCGTCCATTCTTTTCGGATGGTGGGAAGCATATTGTTTGCCCAGGTCTTATTGCCCTTGACTTTCTTATGGGTGGGAATCCATTTGGGCTTTCTCTTGCCGTTCTCATCGGTAAGGTTTAGAACCCAATAGAGATCCCCTTTTTTCTCGGCCACATGGCCGGAGATTAGTTTGCTGTTTTCTTGCAGGTGTACCGCTGGCATACTGATCTGTTCCTCCTTTTGCGGTATTGAGTTCACCTACCAATGACACCTTTATTGTATCATCGGACAGAACAAAACTCCAGGTAAATCCGCGTCAGAATTGTTAACTTTCTGCGTCTATCCGGTGAAGATCGACACCATAGCCTGCTACTCCGCAAAAGTGGAGCAGGTGATTTTCAAATAACGAAGAATGTGGGCTTTGGGGATGCGATAAGCCCGTCCAATTTTCAGGTACTCAATTTTCCTGTCTTTAAGTAACTTGTACCCGGTTTTTGTACTGACGCCAAGCGCCTCACACATTTGACCAATGTCCATCACATCCGGGTAGTCTTTTAACATCAATCGGTAGGCATCTCTGGGAGAGAGTAGGCCGCCGTCATTTTCATACATTGTGAGTCCTCCTTTCGTTGGGGTATCCTATGCCGATGCTGATTGCCAGGGCTGCATCTACCTCCAGCATTTTTTCTTTACTGATACGCCCAATGTAACCACGGAGCCGCTTCCGGTCTATTGTCCGCAGTTGTTCCAACAGAAGCAGAGAGGTAGGCGCAAGCCCCGGCACATTCTCAAGTAGGATATGGGTAGGCAGACTGTTCTTCGCTTTTCTGCTGGTGATGGCTGCTGCAACAACGGTAGGACTAAAGTGATTCCCCACATCATTTTGGATAACAAGGACAGGGCGGATGCCGCCTTGCTCGGAGCCGACTACCGGCGACAGGTCGGCGTAGAATACTTCTCCTCTGTGTACTTCCATGGAATCTCCCTCCCTGCATTCTGGAGGATGTGCCCCGCTATGTGATGCGTCCGGCGCATCCTGTCTGCTCTCAGTATGCGCAGGCGGGGTGCGGCTTATGCAGTGCGGGGGCGATATTCCATTGTATGCACAAGGGGTGGTCAGCTTTCCTCTTCCAGCGTGCAGAAGGCCAGCGCCATGCCGCCCTCGTGGCTTAAAGAGAGCCGGGCCCGCAGCCGGTGCTGCGCCACCCATGCGGCGGTCTGCCCGCTGAAGCGGTAGGCCGGGGCACCGTTCTCCTGCCGGACGGCCTCGATCTCACATAGAGAAAAGGGCTCCCGCAGGCCGGTGCCCGCCGCCTTGAGAAAGGCCTCCTTGGCGGCAAAATCTGCGGCGGCGCTGGCAAGGCGGTGAGCGTTCAGCGGCGCAGGGGACGCCTCCAAAAGCCCCAGCGCCGCCTGCTCGGCCGGGCCGTACACCCGGCGTACAAAGGCCGCTGCGTGGGCAGAGGAAAGGCTTTTTTCCAGATGGGAAAGGCTGCACAGGTCGCAGCCGATGCCGTAAAGCATACAAAGGCTCCTTTCGCGGGCAGAATGCCGCCCGGACATCGTTCATCTTGCCGGAACATTGCTGGAAATTTTGTGCAGGATGTGCAAATCCGGCGTAATTATCTTGAAGTTTCGGCGCATTTCGTGTACAATGGGACTAGTTTCAACCGAAGGGGGTGTATTGCGTGGGAGACGCAACCGCGATTTTCTCCATCCACGATAAAAAGGACTATGAGATCCACGAGATCGTACAACAGGTGTACGATGCTTTGAAGGAAAAGGGCTATAACCCGGTCAATCAGCTGGTGGGCTACATTTTGTCCGAAGACCCTACCTACATTACGACCTATAAGAATGCCCGTGCCATGATCCGCAAGGTGGATCGTGACGATCTGCTGCAGGCTATGCTGCGCAGCTACCTCAACGTGTAATACAGTCCTTTTCAGCCCCGCTGTCTTGCAAGACGGCGGGCTTTTTTTGCGCGTGGGACGATTGGGAATGGCCTCCGCGTTGCTCTGGCCATGTTCAGAGGAAAGATTATTTTAAATTTCGGGGTTCTGGAAAGTCTGCGGACTTTCCTGAACCCCATTTTCACGGGTGGGGTCGCAGGGAAAAGCCTCATTTATTATGGATAGGATGGTTTTGGAGACCATTTTAATCGTTTTCCACCAGCGGCAGGGTGAAGATCTGGTTCACCACCACCTCGTACTCCCACGGCTCCCGCAGCTTTTTCAGCTGCTTTTCCAGCTTTTCAGCCCCAGCAAAGCAGTGGATGAGGTAGAACCAGTGCCCCTTCATCCGGCTGATGGCGCAGCCTGCGCTGCCGAACAGTTCAGTGTAGCCGTGGTACAGGTCGGTCAGGTAGCCCCGCAGCTCCTCCTTTGTGGCGGGTGCACCGCCCCGCGCTTTGCGGAAGAGCGCCGGGTCTGCGATGAGCCCGCGCCCCACCATGATGCCGGACAGGGTGGAAAACTCCTTTTCCAGCGCGTGGAGCTGGGCGGCGGTGGTCACATCGCCGTTGTAGCACACCGGCATGGTGCACCGGGGCAGCGCAGCCGCAAAGGCGGCGTGGTCGGCCTGTCCGCGGTACTGCTGCCGCATCACCCGGGGATGGATGGTCAGCTCCGAGATGGGGTAGCGATTATAAATTTCCAGAATGGCGGCAAACTCCTCCGGCTTCTCCACACCCAGCCGGGTCTTGACCGAGACAGGCCCCTCGGCGCGGGAGAATACCCCGTCCAGAAAGGCGTCTACCTTGGCCGGGTCCCGCAGCATCCCGGAGCCCTTGCCCTTGGCGGTCACCGTCCCGGCGGGGCAGCCCAGATTCAGGTTCACCTCGGTATAGCCCAGCGCCCGCAGCTGCCCGATCATCCACGCAGCCAGTTCGCCGTCCTTCGCCAGCAATTGCGGGATGACCGGCGCACCGGGGTTTGCCTCCGGGGCAAGCTCTGCCATCTTCTTTTTAATGAGCACCCGGTTCTCCGGCGGGGAGATAAACGGCGCATAATAGCGGTCGGCAGCGCCTTGTGCGCCGAACCATTTCTGATGGGTCTGCCGCCAGACCCGGTCTGTGAAGCCCTCCATGGGGGCAGCATAATAAAGCATGGGCGTTTCTCCAAACGTTTTTGTTACCGGTATTGTAGCATAAAATTGCGTGAGGGGAAAGGGGAGGGGACGGGGGATGTTCTCTTTTGACACCAAAAGAGAACCAGAAAAGTGCCAGCGATTTCGACGCGCTGGAGCCACGAAAAAGGGGCTGCTCGCCCCTTTTAACCCCAAAGAGGAGGGCTACACCGGAAAAAACTGAAGATTCACGCCTGTTCGGCGTGAAGATCTTTTAACCGTTTTTTCCGGCTCCGCCGATTCAAAGCCCCTCAGTCGCTGCGCGACAGCTCCCCAAGGGGAGCGTTCCCACCCGCAAGCTTTGTGCTTTAGTCGGAAACTTTCTCGCCATGCCAAAGGCTCCCTCCGGGAGGGAGCTGTCAAAGCCGTCAGGCTTTGACTGAGGGAGTTCAGCCCGCTGAAAGTCTGCAAAAATCTTTCCCTGCAGCGCCGCGCTTTCGCAGAAAGCGGCGCGGCAGCTGCCGTTTTCCTCTACGACCCTTCCTTGTGAAAAAGATGAACGGGAAAATCCGCAGATTTTCCCGTTCATCGAATATAAAAATAATAATACCGCTATCTATGCGCAGAGCAAAGCGGAGCGCATTGAAATCGTTCACGCTCCGGCAGGTGCATTGTCAGGAAAGCACGGCGCTTTCCTCCACCTTGTCCAGCACCGCCAGCTGCAAAGCGTTCAGCATGCTGCGCTGTGCGCCGTAGGTGCCGGCGTAGGAGCTGTTGGCGCTGTCGATCTGCTCCTGTGTGGGGGTGATGTCCAGCTGCTCCGCAATGGCCTGAAAGACCAGATCCTGCTTGGCCAGATGCTCAAAGTAAGCGTCGGAATCCGCCAGCATCGCGTCGGCATCGGCGTAGCCCTTGGCCTGTGCGTAGGCGTCCAGCTCCATGCCGTACTGGGTAGCCAGCTGAGAGTGGTAGTTCAGGAACATACGGATGTAGTAGCTGGTGATCTGGGTGGGGACTTCTTTAAAGGTGGAGTTCGTGAGCAGATAGTCCATCGCGGCGTTGTCCAGATTGTTGGCGTACAGGGCACTGTCAAAGTACTGGCGCAGGGCGTCTGCGGTGTGCAGGTCGTCGCTAGCGGCAAAATTGGTCTCCACCCACTCATCGGTCAGGGTGGGCACAACGCTCTGGGTGATGGCGTTCAGGGTCACGCTGAACACGGCCTCCTTGCCGCTGAGGGGGATGGTGTTGCCCTCGGCGTCGGTGGAGTCGCCGTAGCCCTCCGGGAAGGTAACGGTCACATCAAAGGTGTCGCCGATGTTGTGGCCGATGATCTGATCCTCGAAGCCGTCAATGAAGGAGTGGCTGCCCAGCGTCAGGTCGTAGCCGGTGGCGGTGCCGCCGGTAAAGGCTACGCCATCCACCGCGCCGGAATAGTCGATGTTTACGGTGTCGCCGCTCTGGGCTGCCCGGTCGGTGATGTTCTGGGTGGTGGCGTACTGGTTCAGCAAAGTGTCGATCTGGGTCTGGATCTCGGCCTCGGTGGGCTCGATATCGGCCTTGGAAAGCGGCAGCGCGGATACATCCTCCGGCAGGGTCACATAGTCCAGTGCGCGGATGCCGGTCCAGTGGCCGTTATCGTCCAGCCCCTCAGAATAATCGAAGCTGGCGTAGTCGAAATCCGACACCTTGCCGTAGGTGGACACGCTTGCGCCGGATGCGGCAGAGGATGCCGTGGTGCTGCCCTGCTTTTTGAGCAGCATAAAGCAGGCCGCAGCTACGCACAGCACAGCAGCCACCGCGCACAGCACACACAACAGGATCTTGGTAATGCGTTTCAAAAGAGATACCTCCTAAAAATAGCAGACCGTTTTCACGGAGAATGCAAATATCATACCATCCTATTATAACGGAAAAATGCGAAAAGAAAAGATTTTGGCGAAAATTCCACAAATATCGCCCGGCACAGGTATCACTTTTGCCCGCTTTGAGGCGGGAAATGCCGCAAAACCGGTGGAAATACCCGGACGGTTCTGTTACAATAAAACTGTATGAGCCTTTCCCTGCGGGGGAAAGCCTTTTGCTGAAATTGGAGGATAAAACCATGGATTACAATAAAGCAGCTCTGGAAATGCACGAGACCCACAAGGGAAAGGTGGGCATCGTGAGCAAGGTGGAGGTCGCCACCCGTGACGACCTGTCCACCGCCTACACCCCCGGTGTGGCCGAGCCCTGCCGCAAGATCAAGGAAAACCCCGAGGATGTGTATAAGTACACCTTCAAGGGCAACATGGTAGCCGTTGTCTCCAACGGCACCGCCGTGCTGGGTCTGGGCGATATCGGCCCGGAGGCCGGTCTGCCGGTCATGGAGGGCAAGGCCGTGCTGTTCAAGGAGTTTGGCGGCGTGGACGCCTTCCCCATCTGCATCGACGCCCACGACGCTGCCAGCGTTATTGCAGCCTGCAAGGCCATCGCGCCCACCTTTGGCGGCATCAATCTGGAGGATATCAAGAGCCCCGAGTGCTTCGAGATCGAGGAGACCTTGGAGCGGGAGCTGGACATTCCCGTGTTCCACGATGACCAGCATGGCACCGCTATCGTGGTCACTGCTGCCCTCATCAACGCCCTGCGGGTGGTGAATAAGAAGATGGAGGACGTGCACATCGTCCTGAATGGCCCCGGCGCTGCCGGTACCGCCATCATCAAGATGCTCATGACCGCCGGTGCCAAGGACATCGTGGCGGTGGATCAGTTTGGCACCCTGTACAAGGGCTGCAACAGCGCCGAAGCACACAAGAACTGGCTGGGCGAGGTGACCAACCCCCGCCAGATCAAGGGCGGCCTGAAGGAGGCGCTGGAGGGCGCTGACGTGTTCATCGGCGTGTCCCGCCCCGGCATCCTGACCACTGAGCTGTGCAAGACTATGAACAAGGACGCCATCGTCTTTGCCATGGCCAATCCCACCCCGGAGATCATGCCGGATGAAGCCAAGGCGTGCGACGTGCGCGTGATGGCTACCGGCCGCAGCGACTTCCCCAATCAGGTCAACAACGTGTTGTGCTTCCCCGGCCTGTTCAAGGGCGCGCTCAGCGTCCGCGCCCGGGATATCAACAATGAGATGAAGCTGGCTGCTGCCTACGCCATTGCAGACCTCATCACCGATGCCGACCGCAGCGAGGAGAACATCATCCCCGGCGCGTTCGACCCCCGCGTGGCCGAGGCTGTGGCAAATGCCGTGGCAAAGGCTGCCCGCGAGACCGGCGTGGCACGGCTGTAAGCGGAGGACACAGGCATGAGAACGATCTCCGCACAGAGCATTACGGATACGGTGGCGCAGCTCTGCATTAAAGCCAACACCCAGCTGCCGCAGGACGTGCAGGCAGCGCTGGAAAAGGCGCGGGAAGAAGAGCCGTGGCCGCTGGCAAAGAACACATTAGACCTGCTGTGGTCGAACCTTGGCGCTGCAAAGGAGAAAGACCTGCCCATCTGTCAGGATACCGGCATGGCCTGTGTGTTCGTGGAGCTGGGCACGGATGTGCATATTGACGGCAGCTTTGAGGCCGCCATCCACGAGGGCGTGCGCCGGGGCTACACCGATGGCTACCTGCGCAAAAGCATCGTGGCCGACCCGCTGCGCCGGGGCAACACCGGCGATAACACCCCGGCGGCTATCACGGTGCATCTGGTGGATGGCGAGGGCTGCCGCATCACGGTAGCACCCAAGGGCTTTGGCAGCGAGAACATGAGCCGCATCCAGATGCTCAAGCCCGCCGACGGCGTGGAGGGCTTTAAAAAGTTCGTGGTGGATACTGTGCGTCTGGCCGGCTCCAACCCCTGCCCGCCCATCGTGCTGGGTATCGGCGTGGGCGGCAGCTTTGACAAGGTGGCGTATCTTGCCAAAAAGGCGCTGCTGCGCCCGCTGGATGTCCCCAACCCCGACCCCTACTACGCCCAGCTGGAGCAGGAGCTGCTTACCGCCATCAATGCACTGGGCATCGGCCCGCAGGGCTTTGGCGGCAAGACCACCTGTCTTGGCCTTGCCATTGAGCAGATGCCCACCCATGTGGCGGGTCTGCCGGTGGCTGTGAACGTTTCCTGTCATGTGACCCGCCGCGCCAGCGCGGAGCTGTAAGGAGGGGAGAAGAATGGAATACAGACTGACTACCCCCTGCACCGCGCAGGATCTGGCCCCGCTGAAAGCGGGGGATACCGTGCTGCTTTCCGGCGTGGTGTACACCGCCCGGGATCAGGCACACAAGCGGATGATGGAGGCGCTGGACAAGGGCGAAACGCTGCCCTTTTCCCTTGAGGGCAGCGCCATCTATTATGTAGGCCCCACCCCGGAGCGCCCGGGCGAGGTCATCGGCTCGGCAGGGCCTACCACCAGCGGACGCATGGACGCCATGAGCCCTCGGCTGCTGGATCTTGGCAACAAGATCATGATCGGCAAGGGCAAGCGGGATGCCGCCGTCAAGGCAGCTGTGGTGCGCAACGGCGCGGTATATCTGGCCGCGCTGGGCGGTGCCGGTGCGCTGATGGCAAAAAGCGTGCAGACGCTGGAAGTGATCGCATGGCCGGACTTGGGCTGTGAGGCGGTGCGCCGCCTGACCGTGCAGGATATGCCCCTGACCGTTGTGCTGGACGCCCACGGCGGCGATCTGTACGAGGCAGGCCCTGCGGCCTATCTGGCCACACGGTAAGGCCAAAACGCCGAGAATTGCACCCTTTGCACAAAACAGGGGTGGTGCAAAACCGGCAAAACAGCAGTTCTGTGCAGAAAAATATGGTTAGTTTAACAAAACTTGCTGCGAATTACTTGCATCAACCGCAAAAATGTGATATCCTTTAACATACGACAGAGGGTACACATCCCCTGTCGGAAAAATCCCCCAGAGGGAATAAGGCAGGAGGCCGGACAAACCATGCAGATCCACCAATCCGCAGAAGATTATCTTGAAACGATCCTGATGCTGAGCCAGCGTATGGGCAAAGTGCGCTCCATTGACGTTGTCAATGAGCTGGGCTTTACCAAAGCCAGCGTGAGCATCGCCATGAAAAAGCTGCGGGAGAACGGCTATATCGCGGTGGACGGCGAAGGCAACCTGACCCTGCTGGAGCCCGGGCTGGAAATTGCTCAGCGCATTTACAGCCGCCACCAGCTGCTGACCCACTTCTTTGTGCAGCTGGGCGTGGACGAGCAGACCGCCGCCGAGGACGCCTGCAAGGCAGAGCACATCCTCAGCGAGCAGACGCTGGAAAAGATCCGCGAAAGCGCCCTGCGCAACGACGCCGCCCATCCGCAGGCAAAGTGATATGATTCCAAGAGACACCGGAACGCCGAAAGACGTTCCGGTGTCTTTTTTTGTATGAAATTTTCGGTTTGTGTTGCATATCTGTTACGGATTTGGTACAATAAATCTGTGCGGAAAAGGAACGTTGGAAGAACGGAAAAGGGTCGGGACGGCGCAAAGCCGCCCTAGGGTAAAGGAGAGCGTTGCGGCATGGATGCGATTGCCCATACTCAGGTCAGTGCGGTCTGTCTGGTCACGCTGGCGGTCTTGCTGCGGGCGCAGCAGAAAATGCGGGATAAAAGCCTGCCCGGGCGGCTGTTCACGGCGCTGCTGTGGTTTGCCGGGGCGCTGACGATCGTAGACTATGGCAGTGCGCTGGCGCAGCTGGGCGCGTGGCAGGAGCTGGGCATCCCCCTGACCTACCGGCTGAACGCCGGGGGCAGCATTTTGTTTTATCTGCTGGCGGCGTGCTGCTGCTTGCTGGTGTTTTTGTATGTAGAGGCAGAGCTGGGGCGTACATGGATGGAGGACGGTCGCAAGCTGGCGCTCAGCGCCGCACCGGTGGCGTTGCTTTTGCTGGCGCTGCTGACAGCGCGGGACGAAAACGGCTTCTGCTATCTGGATGCAGAGGGGCTGCGGGGCAGCACCCTGTTCTGGGGGGCGAAGCTGGTGGGGCTTGCCTATCTGGCGGCGGCCTTTCTCCGCTGCAGCTGGACGCTGAGCAACTGGAAGCAGGAAACACCCAAAGAGGAACTGAAAACCCTACTGCTGCTCGCGCTTGCGCCGGCGGCAGGCTTTTTGCTGCAAGGCTGGCTGCCCGGGCGCGGGCTGCTGTGCTGCGGCATTACGCTGGGGCTGGTGTGCGTGTATGTGCTGGTGTTGCAGACCAAGTTCACGGTGGATACCCTGACCGGCGTCAGCAACCGTATCGTGGCGCTGCGCTATCTGGAAAGCGAGCTGCCCTATTACCGCCGCCATCCCAACCGCTCGCTGCATTTCCTCATGATGGACATGGATCACTTCAAGCACATCAACGATGAATACGGCCACTTGGAGGGCGATGCCGCACTGGTGCTGCTGGCGGGCATCCTGAAAAAGGTGTGCGCCAACTATAACGGCGTGCTGGCGCGCTACGGCGGCGATGAATTCTGCATCGCCTGCGGCTGCAACAGCGTGGAGGTGCGCACCCTGATCGCCTCCATCCAGCGGGAGCTGGACGCCGCCAACGCCGCCTCCGGCAAGCCCTACCAGATCGAGATCAGCATCGGCTGCGCCCGCCTTGAGCCGGACATTGCCACCGTGCACGACCTGATCGATAAGGCCGATCAGGAGATGTACCACCTCAAGACTCGCAAGCGCGGCACAGCCCCCGCAGAAAAACAGGGCTGAACGGTTGTGAACTTACTATAACACGATAAATGCCGTTTGCCTTTACGGCCTTTCCCGTGAAAAATGCAATACCGGAGCGTCCGCAGACGCTCCGGTATTGCTCTATATAAAAATAATTTTTCCGCTGAAGATGGCCAAAGCAAAGCGGAGGCCATTCAAAATCGTCCCGCCCGCGCTTTCTAAACGTTTTTTACCCTTCTGCCCTTGCATCCCGGGGTGGAACGCGGTATTCTTATAGAATAGACCGGAACCGCGACAGCACAGGGGAGGGAGACCACATGGACGCACAGGAGATCCGCACATTGCTGGGCAAAAGCATCTTTGAGCGGGCGCAGAAGTACCGCAAGCGCATCCTGCAAAGCAGCTGCACCACCAACGAGGACGGGGTGCGGCACCTGACAGCGCTGGTGCAGGGCAGCGGGCCGGACTGCTATTATACGCAGGTCTGGCTGAGGGAAAACGGCAGCTTTGTCAGCGCCTCCTGCGACTGCCCCTATAACCAGAACGGCGACGGCACCTACTGCAAGCATATCGGTGCGCTGCTATTACAGGACGCGGAAAAGAACCCGCCTGCCCCGGAAAAAAAGCCGGAGAGCATCCCCGGGGTGCAGCGGGGCGTTGCAGGCTTGAGCACCGAGCCCCGCAAGGATAGTTACAGCGCCGGGCTGGATATGCTGTTCGGCCGCAAGTGGCGGGGCGAGGAGCCGGAAACCGACTATGAGGCCCAGCTGCTGCTGAAGCGCTACCAGCGGGAGGATGCGCAGCCCCAGCCCCAGAACGCCGCCCAGCGCACCGGCTTTGCTCTGCTGGAACCGGAGCTTACGCCGCACAATGGCCGTATCTGGCTGCGACTGCGGGTCTCGGATGGCATCGGCGGGCGGCAGTATCTGGTAAAAAGCATCCCGCAGTTTCTGGATGCGATCGAGCGGGGCGAAAGCGTCAGCTACGGGAAATCGCTGGCCTTTGTGCACCGGTGGGACGCCTTTGCTCCGGATGCACAGCAGCTGCTGCGGCTGCTGCGCCGTCAGGTGAGCGCCCGGCAGGCGTTTGAAGCCGAGGGCACCATGCGCTCCGGCTGGGAGAAAGGCCCGGCGGGCGGTCTGCCGTTGACCGGCGAGGGACTGGATGCCCTTGTGGAGCTTTACGCTGCCGAGGGCGTTGTGGGCGGCTATACCCTTAAAGAGGGGCTGCCGGTCATCAGCCTGAAGGTGGAGCGCCGCAAGGGCGGCGTGCAGCTGAGCTGTACCCCGGTGCTCCGCGGGGTGCAGGGGCTGGACTATGCCTATCTGTTGGGCGAAAGCACCCTCTGGCGGATGCAGCGGGAGGAATGCCGCCGGGTTTTGCCGGTACTGGACACCTTTGGCGGGCGCAGTTTGTTCTTTACCAGCGCAGACGCCGCCGCTTTTTGCAGCTATGTGCTGCCGGAACTGGGCAACCGGGTCAACATCGTGGACCCCGACCGGCTGCTGCTGAACCAGATCCCGCTGGAACCGGTGGTGCAGTTTTATCTGGACGCCGATCGGGGGCTTACCGTCACGGCCTACCCGGTCTTTCTGTACGGAGAGGACAGGGTAGCCCCCGGCGAGCCGGTGCCCCCGGATCTTTTGCGGGATGCCCGCACCGAGAACCGGGCAAAGCGGCTGCTGGAAACCTATCTGGAACCCGAGACCGGCAAGCCGGGGCATTACAGCATTTCCGGGGAGGAGGCGCTTTTCCAGCTGCTGGAAGAGGGCATTCCCGCCCTGCTGGCCATGGGCGAGGTGTACCAGACCGATGCTTTCCGCAACTTACAAGCCGCCCCGCCTAAAATTTCGGTAGGGGTATCGGTGCACGGCAGTGTGCTGGACTTGGAAGTGGACACCGGTGCCTTCCCGGTGGAGGAACTGCGGGAACTGTTGCAGTCCCTGCACCAGAAAAAACGCTACCACCGTCTGCGGGACGGCAGTCTGCTGCGGCTGGATGACAGTCTGGAAGGGCTGGACGAGCTTAACGACACGCTGGAGCTTTCCGGCGCAAAGCTGAAGGACGGCCACGCCGCTCTGCCGCTCTACCGCGCCCCCACGCTGGACTGGGCGCTTTCGGGGCAGAACGGTCTGCGGTTCGACCGGGACGATGCTTTCCGGCGCATCAGCCGCAGCTTCCACGCCGTGCGGGACAGCGAGTATACCCCGCCGCTCTCCCTGCAAAAGACCCTGCGCAAATACCAGCGGGATGGCTACCGCTGGCTGCGCACACTGGATGGCTACGGCATGGGCGGCATTCTGGCCGATGATATGGGTCTGGGCAAGACCGTGCAGGTGCTCAGCTACCTGCTGGCCATGAAGGAGGGCGGGCAGCAGCTGCCCAGCCTCATCGTCTGCCCGGCGTCGCTGGTGCTGAACTGGCAGGAGGAATGCCAGAAGTTCACCCCGCAGCTGCAAAGTGTTGCCATGGACGGCGATGCCGCCCACCGCGCCGCGCTGGTCGATGGGTGGGCGCAGGCGGATATCGTCATCACCAGCTACGATCTGCTGCGCCGGGACGAAAAACTGTATGCCGGGCAAAGCTTTTACGCCTGCATTCTGGACGAAGCGCAGGCCATCAAAAACCACACCACCCAGAAATACAAGGCGGTGTGCCGGGTGAACAGCCGGGTGCGCTTTGCCCTGACCGGCACCCCGGTGGAGAACCGCTTGGGCGAACTGTGGAGCATCTTCTCCTTTTTGATGCCGGGGTATCTGCCCCCCTACAAGACCTTCTGCGCCCGGTTTGAAAAGCCCATCGTGCAGGACGAGGATGCCAACGCCGTGCGGCGGCTGAACCAGTTCACCGGCCCCTTCATCCTGCGGCGCATGAAGTCCGAGGTGCTGCGGGAGCTGCCGCCCAAAACGGAGAATGTGCGCCGCGTTGAGTTGGAGACCGAGCAGCGCAAGCTGTATCTGGCAGCGGTGGTGGACGCCCGGGAAAAGCTGCGGGCGGCAAAGCCGGAGGACAAGATGACCGTGTTTGCCGTGCTGATGCGGCTGCGGGAGATCTGCTGCGATCCGCGCCTCGTAGCGGACAACTGGACCGGCAGCAGCGCCAAGCTGGAAGCCTGTCTGGAGCTTGTCACCGAGGCGGTGGCAGGCGGGCACCGCATTCTGCTGTTCAGCCAGTTTACCTCCATGCTGGAACTGCTGGCAAAGCGGCTGGACGAGGCCGGGGTGAGCCACTTCACCCTGCAAGGCTCTACCCCGAAGCCGGTGCGTGCCGAGCAGGTGCGCCGGTTCAATCAGGGCGAGGCGGACGTCTTTCTGATTTCGCTGCGGGCGGGCGGTACGGGTCTGAACCTGACCGCCGCTGATATCGTCATCCACTACGACCCGTGGTGGAACCTTGCCGCGCAGAATCAGGCCACCGACCGTGCCTACCGCATCGGTCAGCGCAACCCGGTGCAGGTGTATCGGCTGATCGCGCAGGACACCATTGAGGAAAAGATCGTGGAGCTGCAACAGGCCAAGCAGTCGCTGGCCGACACCGTTACCGGTGGGGCAGACGGCGCGATTTTGTCCATGAACCCCGAACAGCTGTTGCAGCTGCTGGGAGAAGAAGCATAAAGGAGTGTATCCATCATGAAGGTTTGGGATCTGCATTGCGATACCCTGTACGAACTGCGCCGCGCCGAAAAGGCGGGCGCACCCAAAAGCTTTTTGCACAACGATCTGCATATCGACCTTGAAAAATTGCAGCAGGGGGATTATCTGCTGCAATGCTTTGCGGCCTATGTGGATCTGGCCGACCCCGCTCCCGGGGCCGACCCGCTGGTAAGCGTGCTGGAGGAGATCGACATCTTCAAGCGGCTCATGGCAGCTTACCCGGAAAAGATCGCCCCGGTGTACACCGCCGCCGACCTTGAGCGCAACCGCGCCGAGGGCAAGTTCAGCGCCATGCTGACGGTGGAAGAGGGCGGCTGCTGCAAGGGCAGTCTGGGCGTGCTGCGGCGGCTGCAGGAGCTGGGCGTGCGCATGATGACCCTGACATGGAACTACCCCAACGAGCTGGCAGCCCCCAATGCAAACCCCGGCGGGCCGCTGGTGCCCAACACCGAAACCGGCCTGACCGAGCAGGGCTTTGCCTTTTTGGAGGAGATGGAAAAGCTGCACATCACCGCAGACGTGAGCCACCTTTCCGATAAGGGCTTCTGGGACATTGCAAATCACAGCACCCGCCCCTTTGCGGCAAGCCACTCCAACTGCCGTGCCCTGTCGCCCCACAACCGCAACCTGACCGATGAGATGATCCGCGCACTGGCGGAAAAAGGCGGCATTGCAGGGCTGAACTACTGCGCTTCCTTTGTGGACGCAGACTCGGCACACCCGAAGCTCTGCCGCAGCACGGTGGAGCGGCTGGCAAAGCACGCCGCACACTTCAAGCAGGTGGGCGGCATTGAGGTCATCAGCCTTGGCAGCGACTTTGACGGCATCGGCGGTCAGCATGAGTTGGAAACGGCGGCAGATATGCCGCTGCTGGCCGAGGCACTGCGCCGCGAGGGCTTTACCGAGGACGAGGTAGAGGCTATCTACTGGCGCAACGCATACCGCTTCTTTAAAAACAACCTGTAATATCAAGTCAAAAAATTGCAAAAATGCCCGGAGATGCCCTGCTGTGCGCGGGTATCCCGGGCTGTGTATTGCCCTGCGAGGGGAGGTTTTATATGGTCTGAGGCGCGCGTCCCCTGAAAAAGAACAAACGACTTGGAAAGATAAGAGGAATTATAACAATGGGTATCACGATCTCGCCGTGGATGATGGCGTTTCTCATGCTGATGACCGGCTTTGCAGGCTTTGTGGATTCGGCAGCCGGCGGCGGCGGGCTGATCAGTCTGCCTGCCTATCTGTTTGCCGGGCTGCCGCCCCACTACACCTATGCCACCAACAAGTTCAGCGCCGCCTGCGGCACCACCTTTGCCACGGCAAGCTTTTTCAAAAGCGGTGCCATAAACGTGAAGGTGGGCGTTCTTGCAGCAATCGGCAGCTTTGCGGGCAGTGCGCTGGGCGCGCACATCGTGCTGCTGCTCAGCGATGAGATGCTGCGCACCATGATGTTCATCATCCTGCCGGTGGCAGCGGTCATCATTCTGTGGCAGCGCAACCTACCGGACGAGAACCGGGACGACGGCACGCTGGATCTGAAAAAGATTTTGCTGGCGCTGGCCATCGGTTTGGGCATCGGCCTGTACGACGGCATTATGGGCCCGGGCACCGGCACCTTTGCCATCATTGCCTTTACCACCCTGATGGGCTTTGACCTGCGCACTGCCAACGGCAACGGCAAGGTGCTCAATCTGGCCAGCAACTACGCCAGCCTGTTCACCTACCTGATGAACGGTCTGGTAGTGTTCCACATCGGCATCCCCTGCGCCATCAGCAACATTCTGGGCAACCTGCTGGGCTCGCACTTCGCGCTGAAAAAGGGTGCCCGCTTTATTCGCCCTATGATGCTGGTGGTGCTGGTGCTGCTGCTGGGCAAGCTGATCTCGGACGCAGTGCTGTAAGGGCAAGGCGGGACGATTTGGAATGGTCTCCGCTTTGCTCTGGCCATAATCAGCGGAAAGAATATTTTATTTGTAGTTCCGAAACGCCTGCGGGCGTTTCGGAACTACTTTTTCATGGGTAAAAATAAAGTCGGGCAGCCCGCGGGCTGTCCGACTTGTTTTTGCGAATAGGTTTTATTCCAGCGTCAGCTCTTTATCAAAGAACGCGATGCCGAACGCGCCGGGGCCGGTGTGGGTGCCGATGACGCAGCCGATCTGGCGCACCAGCGGTGCGTCCAGATGCAGGTTGTCCTGCAGGTAGGTCAGCAGCGGCTGCAGCTCCCGGTGGTTGACGGTGTAGCCCAGCAGCGGGGTGTAGCCCGGGTGGATGCCGCCCATCTCGTCGATCTTTTTGAACAGCGCCACATATACGCCGGGCAGACCGCGCGCCTTACCGGCCAGCGCCACCTTGCCCTCCATGACGGCGAGGATGGGCTTGATGCCCAGCATACCGCCCGCCACAGCTGCGGCAGCGGACAGTCTGCCGCCCTTGCGCAGGTACTTCAGATCGTCCACGGCAGCTACCAGATGCAGGTGCTGCTTGGCCTTTTCCAGATCGGCAGCGATCTGGGTGATGGTTTTGCCGGCGTCCCGCAGCTGCACAGCCAGCCGCACCAGCAAGGACTGCCCCAGACAGACGTTCTCGGTGTTCACGAACACCACATTATCCACGTTGGCAAGGTCGGCAGCAAGTCTGGCGCACTGACCGGTGCCGGACAGCACATCGGACAAAAAGATGCCCAGCACCTCGTCTCCGGCGGCAGCGGCGTCCAGATACAGCCGTTCGAACTGCTCCGGGCTGGGCTGGCTGGTGGTGGGCAGCTTGCGGCAGGCTGCCAGATGGGTATAGTATTCGCTGGGGGTCATGTCGATGCCGTCCCGCAGGACGGTGCCGTCCTCCAGCGTCACGTTCAGGGGGATCACGGTCACGCCCAGCTGCTGCGCCTCGGCGGGCAGGATGTCGCAGGCGGAATCGGTGAGGATACGGATCATAATAATACCTCCGGTCTACCGGTAAAATACAGTATATACGACGCTTTCATCAAAAAGGTTGGAAATCATTATACCACCATTTAGGGCGATGTGTCAATGATTTGCATAAATTTGCCGCGACAGAACGCCCAAACCTTGCGCACCCGGCGGCAGATATGGTACTATAACCGGGAACGAACCATAGCAGGAGGAGACCGATCATGCACAAGCTGAACCCCCGCACCGCCGCGCTGCTTTCGGCCTTTGGCTGGGCGGTGGGGTATCTGCTGGCGGGCAAGGTGCTGGCGGTGCTGCTGCCCGTGCCGCCCGGCGGCGCGGCGCGGTTTTTCCGGGTCTGCCTGCTGGCTCCGCTGGCGGAGGAAGGGGTGTTCCGGGGCGCGGTGCAGCGCCGGGCGCAGCCGCTGGGCAGGGGACAGGCCATTCTTTTGCAGGCGGTACTGTTCGCCTTGCAGCATGGCAGCGCTGCCGCCATGGCCTACGCGCTGGTGTGCGGGCTGGGGCTTGGATGGCTTGCCGACCGCACCGGGTATCTCTGGCCGGGAATGCTGCTGCACAGCGCAAACAACCTGCTGGTGCTGGCGATGGGATGAGAGGATGGAATACATGACCGACTTTGAACTGATGGGTCTTGCGCTGGAAGAGGCCGCCAAAGCCGCCGCCTTGGGCGAGGTGCCGGTGGGTGCGGTGGTGGCGCGGCACGGCGAGGTGGTGGCTACGGCGCACAACACCCGGGAGACCGAGAAAAACGCCTTGCACCACGCGGAGCTGCTGGCCATTGACGCTGCCTGCAAGGCGCTGGGCGGCTGGCGGCTGTGGGAGTGCGAACTGTTCGTCACCTTAGAGCCCTGCCCCATGTGCGCGGGCGGCATCATCAACAGCCGTCTGCGCCGGGTGGTGTACGGTGCTGCCGATACCAAAGCCGGGTGCTGCGGCTCGGTGACCGACCTGTTTGCGCTGCCCTTCAACCACCATCCGGTGGTGGAAAAGGGGCTGCGGGAGGCCGAGGCGCAGCAGCTTTTGCAGGCGTTTTTTGTTTCCCTGCGGGAAAAGCGGGCGGGCAGACCCCGCTGGAAGCCCCCGGTGCCCGAAAACAGGGGAAAATAAGGAAAAATAGTGGGAACTGCGTAAAAAATTGCAGTTCCCACTTTCTTTTTGGGCTGGATTGTGGTATATTATTCAATGGAATCTTGTCGAAACCCATCGCAACTGCAGGCAGGCACGCCAAAGCACCGGACCTTTGCCGGACACATAAACGGAACGCTGCGCTGTCTGGGGATGGGCACAGGGTTTTTCCGGTTCGGGCACTGCGCCCGGCCGAGAATACCGAACAGGAGGGATACACTCTTGTACGAGGACGAGTTTGAACTGACCTTTCAGGTGCCAGAGGAAGAGCCTGCGCCGGAGCCCCTTGCCGCACCGGCTGCAAAGCCGGCTGCGCCGATGGAGCCGGTCGCGGACGAGCCTACCCGCATCATGACGCTGGGAAAAACGGCAGCGCCTGCGGAGGACGAACCCACCCGGGTGATCACGCTGGAAAAGCCTGCAGAGCCGCCTGCGGTGGAGCTGCCCGAAGCGCCTGCGCCGGAGCCTGTAAAAGAGCGGCCTGCCCCTGCCGCACCCGCTGCGGCGCGCCGGGTACTGATCTCCGGCGGCGACCGGGGCATCGGTGCTGCCGCTGCCCGCGCCTTTGCGGCAGCAGGGTATCAGGTGGCGGTGCTCTACCATCAGAACGCCGCCGCTGCCGCTGCGCTGGAACAGCAGCTGCCCGGGTGCATCGCCATCCAGTGTGATGTAGCCAGCCGCGCCAGCTGTGAGCTGGCGTTCCATGCGGTGGAGCAGGCCATGGGCAGGGTGGATGTGTTGGTGTGCAACGCCGGCATCGCGCAGCAGAAGCTGTTTACCGATATCACCCCGGAGGAGTGGCAGCGGATGCTGGACGTGAACCTGAGCGGCGCGTTCCACCTGTGCCAGCTGGCACTGCCCGGCATGATCCGCCGCAAGCAGGGCCGCATTCTGACCGTGAGCAGTATGTGGGGCCAGACCGGCGGCAGCTGCGAGGTGCACTATTCCGCCGCGAAGGCCGGGCTCATCGGCCTGACCAAGGCACTGGCCAAGGAAGAGGGCCCCAGCGGCATCACGGTGAACTGCGTAGCGCCCGGGGTCATCGAGACTGACATGATGGCGGCTTTTACCGTCGAGGACAAGGCGGCGCTGGCCGAGGAGACCCCTGTGGGGCGGCTGGGCACCCCGGAAGAAGTTGCAAAGCTGCTGGTCTTTTTGGCCAGCGAGGATGCCGGATACATCACCGGACAGGTGTTCGGGGTGAACGGCGGCCTTGTGATCTGATGCACAGGGCAATATTACAGGAAATTCCCCGGAGCGGGAAGGAGAGAAAAAATGGGCATGACTTTGAAGGAACTGTTGACTAAGGGCGAGGGCACCCTCTCTGCACAGGAGGCCAAGGCGCTGGCGGCACAATGCCGCATGGATGTAGACACCCTCTACACCCTGCTGGAGGAGCGCGGCATTAAGGTCCTGGAGGAAGAGAACGAGCCGAGTCTGGACGTGGACAGCATCATTGCTGAGGTGGAGAATGCCGAGAACAACAACGATGACATGGGCCTTGCCGATGAAAACGAAGAGGATGCCGAGGAGAACCCGGCAGACCTGAAGGCTGCCATGGACGAGCTGCTGGACGACCCGGTGAAGAACTACCTCAAGCAGATCGGTCAGATCCCGCTGCTGAGCGCCGAGCAGGAGGTGGAGCTGAGCCGCCGCATCCATGCCGGTGCCGAGGCTGCACATATTTTGCAGGCAGACCGCCAGAAGTACGGCGCACCGGAGTACATCAAGAAGAACAGCGCCCGCTTCTCCTTTGAGGAGGACGAGAACAGCCGCAGCTACACCGAGGATCTGGACGAGGACGGCGAAAAGTCCGCCGAGGATGCCGAAGAAAAGGCAGACGAGGAAAAGGCCATGGAAGCCGTGGAGAACGGCCCCCTGAGCGAGGAGCGCCGTCAGGAGCTGCTCAAGACCCGCCGCGACGGCCTGAACGCCCGCCGCAGCCTGAGCGAGGCAAACCTGCGTCTGGTGGTGTCCATCGCCAAAAAGCATGTCGGCCATAATCTGGCCTTCCTTGACCTCATTCAGGAGGGCAACATCGGCCTGATCAAGGCCGCCGAGAAGTTTGACTGCGACCGCGGCTTCCGCTTCTCTACCTACGCTACCTGGTGGATCCGTCAGGCCATCACCCGCGCCATCGCGGATCAGGCCCGTACCATCCGTATCCCGGTGCACATGGTGGAGACCATCAACCGGATGCGTCAGGCCACCAACCAGCTGGTGTACCAGAACGGCCACGAGCCCACCCCGGAAGAGCTGGCAAAGGCCATGGACATGAGCGTGGAGCGCGTGCGCGAGATCCAGCGCATGGCACAGGAGCCCGCAAGCCTGGAAAGCCCCGTGGGTGAGGAAGAGGATTCCTCTCTGGGCGATTTCGTCGCGGACGAAAACGCCGAAGCTCCCGGCAAGGCAGCTGACCGCGCCATGGTGGCACAGCAGATCAATCTGGCACTCAAGAGCCTGACCCCCCGCGAGGAAAAGGTCATCCGCCTGCGCTTTGGTCTGGATGATGGCCGTCCCCGCACGCTGGAAGAGGTCGGCCGCGACTTCGGCGTCACTCGTGAGCGTGTGCGCCAGATCGAAGCCAAGGCCATCCGCAAGCTGCATAGCCGCAAGTGCCTGACCCTGCTCAACGGCTTGATCGAGTAATAATATGTATTTTGGGATAGCAGAACACCCGCGTGGGTTCGGCTATCCCTTTTTCATGTGGTATAGAGGAGAAGTTGCAATTGCCGTTTCCCTTTACGACCCTCCCGTGAAAAAGGGGTTCTGAAAAGCCCGCAGGCTTTTCAGAACCCCAAATTAAAAATCATTTTTCCGCTGATGATGCGCAAAGTGCAACGACGACGACCGCCGCCAGCGGCGGAAACAGGGAGAAGTCGTTGGGGCAGCGGCCAGCAAGACGCAAGTGCCGCTCAAGGCACGATGCGGATGCTGGGTGCCGCAACCCGTTAGCGGAGCGCATTCCAGATCGTTTTTCAGTACGAGCTCAGCCCAAGGCTTACGTCCAGTGCCTGATCCACCCGCTTCTGGTCGGCGGCGGTGATCTGCCCGGCACGCTCCCGCAGGCGGTGCTTATCCAGCGTGCGGATCTGTTCCAGCAGCACCACGCTATCTTTGGCAAGGCCGGTGTCCGCCGCCCGGATGTTGATGTGGGTGGGCAGACGGGCTTTGTCCAGCCGGGATGTAATGGCCGCCGCGATCACGGTGGGGCTGTGCCGGTTGCCGATCTCGTTCTGCTTAAATGCGATCAGATTGACTTTGGAAATTTTTTCTGCTTTCAATGCTTCGAGACACCGCTCCACGAGTTTCTGCCCGATTCCGTGTTTTCTGTAATTTTCCTGTACACAGACATGATAAAGTCCTGCTCTTCTGCCGTCATGCCCGCAGAGGATCGCGCCGACGATTTTTCCATCACACACTGCCACCATGCTCGTAGTCGGATTTCTTCGGATAAAACGCTCCACACCCTCTTTCGAATCATCGATGCTGCGGATACCGAAGCCGTGGATCTCCATCCAGAGGCTGTGTACCTGCTCAAAATCATCTATTGTCATGGGACGGATCGTTAAATTTGTATCATTCATGTTATTTTTCATCTTCCTTGCTGTCTGCCTCTCTGGGGCAGTTTTCTATAAATCGGCTTCGCATGCTGTTCATCTTGGCCGAATGGCTGCTCCACGGTCTCTTACGGGAACATCGGAACAAGATTTAATCCCTCCGCCTCATCGAAGCCGAATAAGAGGTTCATATTCTGCACTGCCTGACCGGCTGCACCTTTTACAAGGTTATCGAGTGCTCCCATCATGACGATTCTTCCGGTTCTCTCATCAATTTTGAAGTTCACATCCACGTAATTGCTTCCCTCTACCCATTTTGTTTCCGGGCAGATATCTTTTTCCAGTACACGGACAAATTTTTCGTTCTTATAATATTTATCGTAAACAGCTTTCACTTCCTCGTATGTTGGAAGCGTGCCGTCTGCTTTCTTATTTAACGTTGCATATTCTGTTGCAAGGATTCCCCGGTTCATCGGTACGAGATGTGGAGTAAAATTGACCATGATCTCTTTTCCTGCCGCATAGCCAAGCTGTTCTTCGATCTCCGGTGTGTGTCTGTGATTCGTCACGCCGTAAGCTTTCATATTCTCATTCACTTCACAGAACAGATTGGCAACCTTCGCTCCACGTCCTGCTCCTGAAGTACCGGACTTCGCATCAATAATAATGGTAGACGGATCGATCAGCCCCTCTTTGATCAGCGGATAAATAGAAAGTGTGGAACATGTGGGATAACATCCCGGATTCGCAATCAGTCTTGCCTTCTTAATCTCCTCACGATTAATCTCACATAAACCATAAACCGCCTCATCAATAAACTGCGGAGCCTTATGCTCAATTCCATACCATTTCTCATATTTCTTCACATCTTTAATACGGAAATCCGCACTCAGGTCAATAACTTTCGCCTTGGAAAGAATTCCTTCATTAATTAAAGAAGCACAGAGTCCCTGAGGAGTAGCTGTAAAAATCACATCCACTTCATCAGCTAATGCTTCCATATTATCATCCATACATTTCGCATCTACCAGTTTAAAAAAGTTCTGATAAACATCTGCATATTTCTGGTCAATATAACTTCTTGAACCATACCACGCAACTTCCACATCTTTATGTCCCAGAAGCAGTCTCACGATCTCGTTACCTGCATATCCTGTGGCACCGATAATTCCTGCTTTAATCATAATAATTTCCTCCATCTTCGCCTCATCCGGCGGTCTTCATTTCATAGTAAAACTTTACTCTATCAGAGTGCTGGACTAATTATACATCTTACCTGCATAATATGCAATAGTCATTTTTCAATGTTTTTACATGGATTCTATTTTGCTTCACGAATTTCCCCCTGTCTTTTCCTATATTATGTTGCATATTTATGCAAAAACAGATAAAACTTTTTTACATTTTTCTATTGCATATTTATAAAAAAAG
>ENA-OVGJ01000379-OVGJ01000379.1-human-gut-metagenome-genome-assembly--contig:-NODE-379-length-22790-cov-2.693204_pt1 | contig 22790 bp, 20 predicted proteins | sample MGYA00237772_ERZ505423 | MGnify/ENA primary metagenome ERZ505423 (study PRJEB26158, sample SAMN06016386) | human gut metagenome | biome: human gut; feature: ankylosing spondylitis patient; material...
CACCAGCGAATTTAGCTTTCGCTCTTGCGTTCACTCTTTAATTTCGAGTGCTTATATAATATATCACATCCTTCATCATTTGTCAACACTTTTTTCAAAAAAATTAAATATTTTTTTCGATTTTTTTATATAATAGGTGAAATTAGTGATTTTCGCGGGCTTCCTGACACTTTTTGCAATAGCCATAAAGCTCTAATTTGTGTCCGGTAACGGTAAAATCTCCGGTATCCTGTTCCAGATGTACGTGTGCAAAGGGGCAGCTGGGCAGCGGAATCCGCTTATGACATTCCAGGCAGACCGCATAATGGGTATGTTCCCCGCGGTTCAATTCGTATACTACGGTACCGTCTCCCATGAACGTAGTCTTCTCAACCATTCAGTGTTCTTCAAATGTTGCCAGGATCCGGTAGATTGTGGATACAGCATAATCGCTGCCTTCGTGTTCTTTCTCAATACGATTGTAAATCTGCACGGCGCTGAGAGGCTCGGTCGCTTCCTCCAGCACCTGATACACGCATTTTCTCTGTTTGGTCCATTTCAATCCCTTAGGGTAGGAAATATCATTGTGTTCACATTTATGTTCTTCCATAGATATCTGTCCTTTAATATCGCGATCCGGGGCATCCGCAGTGCTGCTCAGCTCGGTAACGCCCTGCGTTCCCTCACTGGACGGGCGTCGCCCTATCAAAATTGGATCTGCCTCTTATGCCTGCAAGCAGTCAAAGAGTCAGCTCTCAATTTTGGCACTGCTTGTGTCTACAGCCAGTTTATCACAATTCCTACTAAAACGCCAATCACATATAAAATTCCCACGATTTTCAGATTTTCCTTTTTATCCGGGTTCACGCGGAACAACACCAGCAGTCCTACTCCCGCGCCCACCAGCAATCCGGACATCATGGCTCCAAAGCTGATCACACCACTGATATACAATTGCGTTATGGTCACAGATGCTGCACAGTTGGGGATCAGTCCCACCACTCCTGCCAGCACAGGTCCCAGTACGGGACGGTTCAGGATCAGTCCAGCCAGAACATCTTCTCCCACAAAATGCAGTGCTGTGTTCAGAACAAATCCAATGACTATAATGAAAAAGGTAATGTGAAGCGTATGCTTTACCGCAGATAGAAAAATGCCATCCTCTTCACAATGGCAGTTCTCATGCTCACAGATTTCATGAATGTGCTCTTCCTCTTCATGGTCATTTTCCCCATGACCGTGAACGTGGTCATGAGGATGTATCTTCCTCTCCCGGATCAACAGATCGATCACAAATCCGGCTACGGCACCAATGGCTGCTTTCGCTCCCAGCACGCCCAGTACAAAGCGGATATCCATTTTCTCCGAAATCAGGATCGGCAGCATCTCATCAGAAGTGGACAGATAAATGGCTATCAGTGTTCCCAAAGTGATCACCCTGCCTGCATATAAGTTGGATGCTGCTGCCGAGAACCCACACTGAGGCAGCACACCTGCCACGCCACCGATCAACGGTCCCATTTTACCTGCTTTACGCACCATATGTGTGGTCTTCTCGCCAGCCTTATGCTCCAGATATTCCATAGCCAGATAGGTCAGGAACAAAAACGGCACCAGCTTTATACTATCTATTAAGGTATCTAAAATAACTTCCGACATAACTCTTACCTTTCCATACTTTCTTTATCAAATGAATACTTAATCATATATTTGTTCTAAATGCAAATGAGTTGCATTTGCATTTAGAACTATAACACATTTTTTCACATTGTCAATATTTTAATTATAAAAAATGCGCTATGCTATGATAAGCTACGAAAAGCAAGAGAATGCCCATCCGGGCAAAAGCCAGCCGGTATACCGTCTTATTATCGCACTTCGATCAATCCTTTTTTCTTCCATGCTCCGCTCCGCCAGCGCAACATCATGCCGACCGCACGGCTGCATTCATCTGCTGTCAGACCGATATAAGCACCCACTACTGCCAGATGCAGCTGTATCCCCAACAGATACGTTCCTCCCGCTGCACACAAAAACATGAAAACAGCTCCGAGGATCACCGGAAATACAGCATCTCCACTGGTTTTCAGTGCATTTCCGTATACCAGATTTGTTACTCGTCCGGCTTCCAGGGCAATATCAATAAACATCAGCTTCTGCACTAGTTCTACCATACTCTTATCCTGCGTGAAAAAAGAGATCAGGACCGGGGCACTGACTGCAAACAGAAATTCTGTTCCCATCGCCAGTACCGCTCCGATCGCCGCAGATTTTTTAGTCTGCTTATCACATATTTCATATTTTCCCGCACCCATGTACCATCCGGTCATAATAGCATTCGCCTGGGCAAGCGCACTTCCCACACAGAAGGATAAATTTGTGATCTGTGCCGTATAGGAGCGGGCTGCCACATTGATTCCTTCTGTATCCATCTGGTTCAGAAAACGGATCACCAGTGTCATCGCTATATTATAAATAATATTCTCCAAAGCGGAAGGTAATCCGATCCGGATGATCTTCCGCAAAATCTCTCCGGAATTTACCCTCTCCGAATATTTTTTTGCAGGGATCAGCCGCCGTACAAAGATCACTATCAATATCAGATTCACTACTTTAGAGATCACTGTTGCGGATGCAACCCCCTGAACGCCGAGGTGGAAACGAAACAGAAACACGGCATTTAATATAAAGTTCAGAATATTACCTGTCACAGTTGCGATCAGAGGCTGTTTCGTATATCCAAACGCACGCAGATATCCTGCCAGTATGGGAATCATTGCGTTCAATATACTTCCGCCTCCTACGATCCGCAGATATTGTACAGCAGGCTCCTTCAATGCCGGTGCAATACCTACCACATACAGAATCCCATTGGAACAGAAAAACAAAAACACAGACATCACAACACCCAGGATCCCATTAAACCATAATCCCAGGGTCTTTGCCTGACAGGCGATCCCCGGTCTGCCCGCACCGATATTCTGTGTCATCACAGCCAGCATTCCCATAGAAACTACCGAATACATAATAATGAACACACCAATATAAGTATTTGCTGTTCCGACTGCTCCGACTGCCTGATCTCCCACAGAAGAAAGCATTAAGGTATCCACCATTCCGGACAACATGTAAAAGATCGTCTCCAGACACAGTGGTACAAATAATTGAAATAATGACTTATTCTGTCCTTCCATCGTATGTTTTATATCCTTTCTGCGGTTCCTGTAAATTTGCATTTTCATTTTGCAACTATTCAGAATACTATTCAGAATAGTTCCTTCAATTTTTACATATTACTACTTTATCTTTGCTAAAACTTGCATTTTTACCACAGAAAATTGACTTATTTCTACTTTTATAGTAATCTGACCATAATATCCCCCGATCCACTTCACAGAAAGGCCTGCCTATGTACCCCGAATTAAGAGAAGAACGCATTCACGGAACAAAAGAATTTCCTTTCAGCTGTTATCACCTGCATGATATGCCTGCTTTTTTTCAGATTCCTGTCCACTGGCATCCGGAGGTCGAGATCATATATGTCCGCTCCGGCTCTCTTAAGATCATCATTGAAGGAGAAGAATACGAAGCGGCCGGCGGCTCCGTATTCTTTGTGAATCCCGGTGAGCTTCATTTTATGGGTTCCGCAATTCCGGGCGTAGACTATCATACCCTGCTGTTCCCACTGGAATTTATTTCCTTTCAGACGGATGATCTGTTGGAAACGGAGTTTCTCCTTCCCTTGCGTAACCATGAATTGCTTTTGCATCATAATCTTTCCCACGAAAAAAGCTGTCCTGACATCATTTCTCTCATCCGTGAGATCCTGTCTGTCAGACAGCTTCCAAATACATTGAATGGGCATTTCCGATTACGTATTTTATTGTTGTCACTTATCCAAAAAATTGCTTCCTGCGGAACTATTAACCCCATGGGCTACAAAAGAAATGATCCGATGCAGCGTGAGATACTGACTTATCTGCAGTATAACTACACGGAACCCCTTCGGTTGGAAACCCTGGCAGAGCAATTTCATTTATCCGAAAAATATTTGTCCCGCTATTTTAAGCAGCATTTTCATCTGACTCTGACGCAATACCTGATGCATCTGAGGCTGACCCATGCCTGCCATCTGTTAGAGAGCACCTCTCTGCCGGTTACAGAGGTTGCCCTGCAGTCCGGCTTCCCCAATGTAAGTCATTTTATCCGCTGCTTTCATAGGACATATCAGATGTCTCCGTTACAATATCGTAAACAGCTGCCCTATCAATGATCGTTTTCAAGAGCTCTTCTGGCAAGCTCCAGGCATCCCATGATACCCTGATCATCGTGGAGAGATGCCGGCACCACATAATGCTCCATGTCTGCAAGTTCATCCGTTACGATATAGCCATTGATGTATTCCTTAAGCTTCTTGCGGATAAGCGGGAACAACTGCTCCTGGTGCATGACACCGCCGCCTAAAATGATCATTTCCGGTGATACCGTCATGACATAACCGGTCAGTGCCTGAGCAATGTAATCTGCCTCCAGCTCCCATACTTCCGGGCAATCTGCCAGGTCCACTGCTTTCCTGCCCCAGCGTTCTTCGATGGCAGGGCCTGCTGCCAGACCTTCCAGACAATTCTTATGATAAGGACATCTTCCGGCATAAGTATCTGCGGTCCGCTTTGTGATCAGCACATGTCCGGTCTCCGGATGGAGCATTCCGTGATGCAGCTCTCCGTTACTATAAATACCACCGCCGACACCGGTGCCGATGGTCAGATACATGACGCACTTTTTCCCTTGTGCCTGTCCGAAGGTCACTTCGCCGAGGACAGAACCATTCACATCTGTATCGAATCCCACGGGGCAATGAAGTGCCTCCTGCATCTGCCCCACAATATCGCAGTCCCTCCAGGCCAGCTTTGGCGTGGTTGTGATATAACCGTATTTTTCGGAATCTCTGTCCAGCTCAATGGGTCCAAAACAGGCAATTCCCAATGCATCGATCCCCTTGTCCCTAAAATAAGCGATCATCTTAGGAATCGTCTCCTTAGGCGTAGTTGTAGGAATCGATACCTGTTCATAAATTGTACCGTTCTCATCCCCAATAGCGCAGACCATTTTTGTACCGCCGGCTTCCAATGCACCCAGACGTAATTTTGCCATATAAACTCCCTGCCTTTCCAGATTCTGTCTGTCAAATATATCCTGAGCTTTTCCTTCGGATTCTGCTCTCTGTGGTTAGTATAGCAAATCCTTTTCTCCCTGTTAATATCAATTTTTATGGAGTTTCTCTCTCATTTTAATTTTCTCTTTTCCAGGGAATCTTTCTTATGATATACTTGTTATACTGTTCTCAGTTACACACAAATTGCAGGAGGTTATATTACAATGAAAAAAATATGGATCGTCGGTTCCCTCGGTCACATGGGGCAGGCGTTGATCAGGTTGTTAGACATGATGGAATATGAATTATACGAAACTGATAAGGATGAGCTGGATATCACGGATGAACATGCAGTTTCCCTGTTCATGCACCGGAATCGTCCCGATGTCGTCATCAACTGTGCAGGATATCATCCTTCCGCCGGTGCAGCGCAGTCGGAGACAGATATGGCTTACAAGGTAAACGCCGTAGGTGCGAGAAATCTGGCGCAGTCTGCGGAGAGCATTCAGGCAAAACTCATACAGATCTCTACGGATGATGTATTTTCCAGCGCATCCGACACACCCTATAATGAGTTCGATGATGTAAATCCCGTAGGACTGTTTGCAAAATCCAAATACGCCGGAGAGAAATTCGTCATCCAGCTGATGACCCGCTATGTCATTATCCGCAGTTCCTGGATCTATGGCATCGGCAAAGACTTTTTGAATGAAGTACTCGAAGCAGCCGCGGACCCTCAGATATCCACTATGGAACTGCTAAATAACGACCGTGCGGTACCTACCTCCGCTGCAGAGCTTGCCCGGGTGGTAAAATTTTTCATCGACAACGACCATTACGGTATCTATCACGCCGTATGCGGCGGCGGTTCCTGCACACGCCTGGAATTTGCGAAAGAGATCCTGCGTCTTGCCGGAAAAGAGGACCGGCTTACCGTCACAGTAAAAGACGGCACCCCGGAGAAATATTCCGTACTGGACAATATGATGCTGCGTCTCACCGGCATCGAAGAACCCAGTGGCTGGAGAGAGACGCTGGCTTCCTACATGAAAGAAACCGGAGGACTGGAATAGTGGAAAAACACGAAAAAGAAAAGAAAAAACTCGGTCTGTCCACCAAAATCTTTATCGCCCTTTTAACCGGTGCGGTATGTGGTGTGCTGATCCATTATTATATGCCGGAAGGGTACTTTAGAGATACGATTCTGATCAACGGTATTCTCTATGTACTGGGCAACGGCTTTATCCGCCTGATGCAGATGCTGGTGGTTCCTCTGGTATTCTGCTCCCTGGTCTGCGGCGCCATGGCCATCGGTGACACGAAAACGTTGGGAACTGTGGGTGTGAAAACGATCCTGTTCTATCTGTGCACCACTGCTTTGGCGATCTGCGTGGCACTGGGCATTGCCAGTCTGATCAATCCCGGCGTTGGCTTAAATATTGCGTTGCCGGAGGATGCCACCGAAGTCGCAACCACCCAGGTAGATTTTGCGGAGACGTTGTTAAATATTATTCCGAAAAATATTTTTACCTCTCTGTCCGCCGGAGATATGCTGCCGATCATCTTCTTTGCTTTATTTGTCGGCATTCTTCTGGCTGCCATGGGCAACCGTGTCTCCACTGTGGCGAACTTTTTCAGTCAGTTCAATGACATTATGATGGAAATGACGATTGCAGTCATGAAAGCAGCCCCTGTCGGTGTCTTCTGCCTGATCGCCAAGACCTTCGCAGGTATCGGCTTCGACGCTTTTGTGCCTATGCTGAAATATATGGGAAGCGTCATTCTGGCGCTGGCAGTACAGTGTTTCGTGGTATATCAGGTCATGCTGTTTGTGTTCACCCGCTTGAATCCTTTTAAGTTCATTAAAAAGTTCTTCCCGGTTATGACCTTTGCCTTCTCCACCTCCACCAGTAATGCGACGATCCCTCTGTCCATCGACACCTTATATAAAAAAATCGGTGTTTCCAAACAGATCTCGTCCTTTACGATACCTCTGGGTGCCACCATTAACATGGACGGTACTTCCATTATGCAGGGCGTAGCAGTTGTTTTCATAGCACAGGCTTACGGTATTCCTCTGACCCCGGCTGCCATTGCTACTGTCATTGCCACCGCGACGATCGCTTCCATCGGTACTGCCGGTGTCCCCAGTGTCGGTCTGGTCACCCTGTCCATGGTACTGACCTCCGTGGGACTGCCTACCGAAGGCATTGCACTGATTATGGGTATCGACCGTATCCTGGATATGCTGCGTACCGCTGTCAATATCACCGGTGATGCCGTATGTACCACTATCGTTGCTAAGCAGCAGAGTGCCTTTAATGAGAAGACTTTCCGGGCTGATAACTGATCACCCGTTTACAACTTTTCAGACGGCTGCCACCGTATAAAAAAAGAGTGAAACATTCTGTCTTGTGCTCAAGTGCACCGTCAGATGTTTCACTTTTTTATAGCTCGCAGCTATTCTATTTGAGTTTATTCAACTTTGCCCGGTTGGCAATAACGATCAGACGCATATCCTGTGTCAGAGGTACTTCCGGATCGATATTGGTATTTACATTTTTTCCTTCGATGATCGCCACCACGTTAATGGAATATTTTTTCCGCAGATTCAGCTCGATCAGATTCTTGCCGATCCACTGCTGTTTGACTTCCATTTCCACCATAGACACATCCTGGGACAATTCGATAATGTCCATGAAACCGGAGCTTAACAGATTTTTGGCCAGGTGGATCCCTGACTCACTCTCGGGGAATACTACACGGTCTGCTCCTACTTTCGTAAGGATCTTGCAGTTTATCTCAGTGGCGCATTTGGCGATAACGGTCTTTACGCCCAGTTCTTTACACAGCATGGTTGCCATAACACTGGCTTCCAGATGATTTGCCATGGTCACGATGACCACATCAATATTCGCAATACCGATCTGTCTCAACGCTTCCGGATCTGTAATATCTGCACATTTACAGTATGGAATCTCTGAGATTGCCGCATTGACAACTGCCTCTCTATTGTCTACCGCCACCACCTCTGCGCCGTTCTCTGCCAACTCCTTCGCCACACTTCTTCCATATCTTCCAAGTCCAAATACTGCATAGGTCTGATTGATTCCCATAGTCTCTTCCTTCCTGTTGCTTCGATCTGCTTTATCCGACGCTGATCTCTTCTGTCGGGTTCTTCACAATATTTTTGTTCTTTTTCTGCGTGCTGAATGCCACTACCAAAGATATGGGACCGACTCTTCCCAGATACATGGTCACGATAATAATCAGTTTTCCCCAAAGATTCAGCATGGAAGTCAGGTTCCTGCTTAATCCCACAGTAGCTGTGGCACTCACTGTTTCATACACAATATCTATCACATCCGCATCTGTCACTGCAGATAAAAGAATTGTGGACAACGACGCAATGATAAAAAACATACCTACAACCGCTACCGATTTATTCACTGCCTGCTTCGGAATATTTCTCCCAAAAAGCTCTGCATCCTCCTTATTCCCTATAGTGGCAAACATAGATACCAGCAGCACTGCGATCGTAACTGTCTTCATTCCTCCTGCGGTTCCCACCGGAGAGCCGCCGATCAGCATCAAAAGCACCGAAATGATCGCAGAGGTATTGGTCAGATCCTCTTGTGGAATCGTGGCAAAACCTGCGGTTCGCGTAGTTACTGCCTGGAACAGGGATGCCCAGATCCGTTGCGGCACCGTGTAATCCTGCATCGTCAGAGGATTATTGTATTCAAAAATATAAAATGCCGCCGCTCCCACTACAATAAGTATTCCTGTCACCGTGAGTGCTATTTTACTGTGCAGCGTCAGCAGTCGGAAACATTTCAGCTTCTGGCTCCGGATATTTTTCAAAACCCGCAGTACATCCCACCAGACGATATAGCCCAAACCTCCCAATATGATCAACAGCATCGTGACCAGATTGACCATGGGCTGAAATACATAGCCGCACAGACTGTCTTCCGCCATAATATCCATTCCTGCGTTGCAGAAGGCAGATACGGCATTAAAAATCGAAATCCATATGCCTCTGAGTCCGTATCCCGGCACAAATACTGTCATGTACAAAAGAGCTCCGCATCCCTCCACCACCAGAGTACCTATGAGAACCTTGCGGAGGAATTTCACGATTCCGGAGATATTATTCAGATTAAATACATCCTGCAGCATCCACCGGTTACCCAGTCCCAGTCGTCTGTGCAGTCCCATCATCACACCGTACATGACCGTAATGACTCCCAGACCTCCCAACTGGATCAGAAACAGGATCACGATCTGTCCCCAGACGCTCCAGGTGGAATATGTGGGAACCGTCACCAGACCGGTCACACATATGGATGTGGTAGCCGTAAATAAAGCATCTATATAAGGAACCGCTTCTCCGGTAGCTGAACTGATGGGTAATGCCAGCAGGAAGCTACCCACTAATATGGCACACAGAAAGCTAAGCATGATCTTCTGTGTCGTAGACAACTGTATTATTTTTTTACTGTTCATAACACACTCCATTCCGCCGATGCTTTATCTCATCAGTGGAATCGCTAATCAAATTTCACGGGTGCAATCCGCAATGCTATGATTATAACACACTTTTAGATAAAAAACTCCTATTGGAGACAGTTTGTTGCCGAATCCATCATAGGAGTTCTCTTCTGATCTTATTTTTCTTCTTTTATACTTTAAATCGGTAGCCCACACCCCAGATGGTCTCGATATACTGAGGTTTTGCAGTATCTTTTTCAATCTTCTCACGGATCTTCTTGATGTGCACGGTAACGGTGGCAATATCACCGATAGAATCCATATCCCAGATCTCACGGAACAATTCTTCTTTGGTAAATACATGGTTCGGATGCTCCGCCAGGAACGTCAGCAGATCGAATTCCTTGGTCGTAAACGTCTTCTCCACACCGTCCACATAGACACGTCTGGCAGTCTTATCAATACGGATACCACGGATCTCCACGATATCATTCTGCTGCTTCTGGTTGGTTCCCACCAGTCTCTCATAACGGGCCATGTGCGCCTTCACGCGGGCTACCAGTTCACTGGGGCTGAAAGGTTTGGTCATATAGTCATCCGCACCCAGCCCTAAGCCGCGGATCTTATCAATGTCGTCCTTCTTCGCAGATACCATGAGAATGGGAATATTTTTCTCCTCGCGGATCTTCTTACATACTTCGAAGCCGTCCATGCCGGGCAGCATCAGGTCCAGAATGATCAGATCATAATCGCCTGCCAGTGCGGTCTTCAGTCCCTCATCGCCGGTATTGCAGATATCGACCTTGAAATCACTGAGCTCCAGATAATCCTTCTCAAGATCTGCAATTGCTACTTCATCTTCAATAATTAAAATCTTACTCATTATTTATCCTCCATTTACAGAATGTCCTTGTATTATCGATTATCATGCCATTTCTGTTTCATTCCCTTATTCATTACTTGGTTCCACCCGGCTGCAGCTCAATATATTTTCTCAATACAAAATGCATACAGGTTCCTTCCCCTTCTTTGGCTGTCGCCCATACATAACCGCCATGATCCTCAACAATTTTTTTAACAATGGATAATCCGATGCCACTGCCGCCCTGGGCGGAATTGCGCGAAGCATCCGTGCGGTAGAACCTCTCGAAGATCTTCTGCAGATCCTTCTGTGCGATTCCCTTGCCGTTGTCCTCGATCTCTACCCGGATGGAATCCACTTCGTCAAGAATACGGATATCAATATGCCCGTCAGGCTTGTCCATATATTTTACGCTGTTACTGATAATATTATTGATGACCTTCTTCATCTGCTCCGGATCCGCGATGACAACTGTGTCAGGAGATACCAGATTCGAATAGTTCAGCTTGATACCCCGCTGCTCCAGATCCAGTCCGACTTCTTCCACACAGTCACCGAAATAATCCGCCACGTTGATCCGGTGGAAATTGTACGGGATCCGGTTATTATCAATTCCGGAATAAGTGGTCAGCTCGTTGATCAGACGATCCATATCAATGGCTTTATTGTAGATGGTCTTGATGTATTTGTCCATCTTCTCCGGCGTGTCTGCCACACCGTCCATAATTCCTTCCACATAACCCTTAATGGCTGTGATAGGGGTCTTCAGATCATGGGAAATATTGCTGACCAGCTCTTTGTTCTGCTTCTCATGCTGAATGTTCTCTTCTGTGGATTCCTTCAGACGCAGACGCATATCCTCGTAATTGCGGTAGAGATCACCGATCTCCCCCTTGGCATCCGTCTCCAGAACATAATCAAAGTTGCCTTCCTTGATCTTGCGCATTGCCACATTCAACTCATTGATAGGTTCAAATACGCCCTTGTGGATCCACTGGGTCAGCATCAGGCTAGTGAAGATCAGGATCACAATGATAGCCACGAACATATCGATCAGCAGATGTCTCGAGATCAGCGAATTGACCTTCGTGACGATAAATACGCTGCCCGGTGTTCCATCCCGAAAGGTGAAATCAATCTGTTTTACATACTTCTCCAGTTCATTGTAGAAATATCCGCTGTCATCCGACAGATTCTCGTCACCATAGGCAGGCAGTTTTTCAAAAATCTGCTGTGCGGCTTCTTCATTGCCGGCATAATACAGCTTATCACCTTTTCTTACAATAATGTAAGTAGACTTCCGCGATACCTCCTCATTGATATGATCCAGATATTCTTTATCTTCCAGCCTGCTGCTGTCTTCCTTCACCTGGTCCAGCAGCACATAATACGCCTGATCCGTGGTGTTGGTGAATTCCCTGAAATTCTCCGACATCATGGAATAATCAATATCCGTCAGGCTGAGACCCTGAGAGTAATTCATCAGGTAAATAGCAATCATCATGAACGCCATGATCGTCAGCAACAGCGGAAGTAATATAATACTTATAAATGTTACACGAAGTCTGGTTTTAAATTTCATATTACTCTTGCCTTTCAGCAACCTGCACGTGAATAATTTATATTTTATACTTTACTTTCGCTCATTATAGCATGATTCCCACCTTCTGTGTATAAAGGAAGCAAGAATATCATTAAAAAAATATAAACAAAATTTTTTCATTTTTCTGTTGACATTATTCTCGCATCATGTATAATAAGCTTATAAGAAACAGTAATCATTACTATTATTGAGAAAGGGGCTTATCATGGCACTGAAACGAAGCAGACAACGGGAAATGATCAAATCCTTTCTCATGGGACGCAAGGATCACCCTACCGCTGATGTGATCTATTCTAATCTGAAGCAGCAGGATCCGAACTTAAGTCTCGGTACCGTCTATCGTAATCTGACTCTGTTGTCGGACATGGGAGAGATTTTACGACTCCGGGTCGGTGACGGTGTTGACCATTTTGATGCCGATACTTCCAAGCATTATCATTTCGTGTGTACGGAATGCGGAAGCGTCATTGATCTGGACATGGATAGTATTGATTCCATCATGGAGACAGCCGGAGAGAGATTTGACGGCCGGATCCGGGGACATGTCACTTATTTCTACGGCTCTTGTCCCGCCTGTACCAGGGTTGCTACGGAGTCCTAGTTTTCTGAATGAAAACTGGCTTCGTTCCATAATATATTTGTGCTTATAAAGCACACGCAAAAAGAGAAAACTGAAAACAAAACATTTCATTAGAGAAAAGGAGAAAAAATTATGGCAAAGTATGTATGTCAGGTATGTGGTTATGTTTATGAAGGTGATGCGGCTCCCGCAGAGTGCCCCATCTGTCACGCTCCCGCTTCCAAGTTCACCAAGCAGGAGGAAGGCAAGACCTGGGCTGCTGAGCATGTAGTAGGTGTAGCAAAGGGTGCTCCCGAGGATATCATTGCTGATCTGCGTGCGAACTTCCAGGGTGAATGCTCTGAGGTTGGTATGTATCTGGCAATGGCACGAGTTGCTCACAGAGAAGGTTATCCCGAGATCGGTCTGTACTGGGAGAAGGCTGCTTACGAAGAAGCTGAGCATGCTGCAAAATTCGCTGAGCTGTTAGGTGAAGTCGTAACCGATTCCACCAAGAAGAATCTGGAGATGAGAGTAGATGCCGAGAACGGTGCTACCGCAGGTAAGTTTGATCTGGCTAAGAGAGCCAAGGCTCTGAACCTGGATGCTATCCATGACACCGTACACGAAATGGCTCGTGACGAGGCAAGACATGGTAAGGCATTTGAGGGTCTGTTAAAGAGATACTTTGGCTAAGCTACAAGCCATGCAAGGATAAAATAAAAAGTCACTGGGAGGACATTTATGTACTTCCAGTGACTTTTTATTTTAGATTTATACGGCGGCAGCCCTTATACGGTTCCGGAGATCACCAGCGTGCTGACGCCGGGGTTGATCCCCCACGCTCCTGTAACGGGATCCTGGGTGTAAGTCGCTGCGGGTACCGTAATACCTCCTGCAGTTCCGGTAAATAATCCGGTAGTCGTATCATACGTATAGTTTGTTCCCTCTGCCCATGCAGTTCCATTAAAATTCACAGTCAGATTCTCCAATACGGGATTAAAGGTATCTGTGATCACGACACCGGTAGCTGCATCTGCTGCCGTATTCCCCAGATTCTGTATCAGGAACGTATACGTCAATGTTCCATTCTCTGTCACGGGTACGGGACTGACGGACTTTGTGATCGTAAGAAGCGGTCCGCTTACCGCATTTACTGTCTCGTTCACAGTAACAGGAGTGACCCCTGCCCCGGCAATCGTCGCCGTATTCGTAATGGAAGCCTCTGCTGCCAGCGGTGCATAAGAGTTCACCTCAGCCTCATAGGTAAGTGTCACATTACCTCCCGCAGGCACGGTAATTCCCGTGATTGTCAGAGGAGGGCCTGCCGTTACAGCCGGTGTTGCCTGTAAAATTCCGTTTGCATAGTATTTTACGGTCCCCGGAATATACGTCAGAGGTGTCAGTTCTCTGGTATTAAACAAATACTCTCCCAGATTGTCCGTTACTGTAATTCCGTTAAATGCTGTAGTGCCTGAGTTCACAATGCTGATCACATACGTCACATTTTCATTCTGCCCGTAGGTATCCCGCACTGCTGTCTTGGTTGCAGACAATACCTCCGTGATCTCACCCACTGCTATATTGGAGTTTGTAATCTCATTTCCATAGCGAAGCTGTGCCTGGTTCGTAAATCTAGCCATATATTTTTGTATCCTTTCATTGTATTTGGATTTACTATAATATATGACTGTTTTTAAGAAAGTTGACGGATTCTGTCACCGCATTTCTTGACTTTCCTCTTCCACCTCCGTATGATGGAATCACAGGCATTCACTGGCGCTGCTCCAAAAAACATCGAGGATTCAACATGAAGAAAAAAGTATTTAACATCATCCAGATCGGTGACAAAAGTAACCGTCTGAGCCGGCTCTTTGATATTTTTATTGCTATCGTTATCTGTGCAAATATTCTGGTGACTTTTCTGCAAACCTTTGATGAGCTTGCTTTTTTATTTCCGGTATTTCACGTGATCGAGGTTATCACTATTCTGATCTTCTGTGTGGAATACGTCCTGCGGATCTGGACTGCGGACTATCTATATCCTGATAAGAGCGAGTTTCGCTTCCGGCTGCGGTTTCTGATCTCCTTCGACGGCATTATCGACCTGCTGACAATTTTACCCTTTTTCTTCCTGTCAGGCATGGTCATCTTCCGGATGCTTCGGGTAGCAAGGATCTTCCATCTGTTCCGCCTGAACGCCCGGTATGATTCCTTCAATGTCATCACTACGGTATTGTATGAAAAACGCAATCAGATCATTTCCTCCGTGTTCATCGTACTGATCCTGATGCTCGCCAGCAGTCTGTGCATGTACAGCGTGGAACATGATTCCCAGCCGGAAGTATTCCGCAATGCCTTCAGCGGCATCTGGTGGAGTATGTCGACGCTGCTCACCGTAGGCTACGGTGACATCTATCCCATCACCACACTTGGCCGGATCATGGCAATCTGTATCGCCTATCTCGGTGTCGGTGCCGTGGCTATCCCCACCGGTATCATCAGTGCCGGTTTCGTGGAACAGTACCAGCGCAAAAGCAGTCTCTCTAATATTAAAGAAGCAGATATTCATGAGATCGCCGAGATCTTCGTAGATAAACGCTTTGCGGACAAATCCGTGGAAGAAATGGAAGAGGCAGAACAGGTCACGATCTTCCTCATTCTGCGGGAGGATCTGTCCATTCTGCCTCAAAAAGATACGATGTTGAAAATAAATGACATCATTGTCATTCGTGGTGAGAATCCCTAACAATAGTGAAGACTGCCTCTTTTGCAGGGGCAGTCTTTATTATTTGTGATACTTATTTGGCTTCCACGGTTTCCGTAGTTTCTGTTGCCACTGTTTCACTTTCTGCGGTTTCAGCCTCGACATTCTCGGTCTCCGTCGCAGTTTCCGTTGTCTCGCTTTCCGTTATCGTAGTATCTGTAGTTTCGATGCTTTCTGTCTCTTCAGCGGTCTCCTCCACCTCCACCAGATCCTCCAGTGTATAATTGAATCCGGTCACCACGTTGGTGGCCACGACATACACTTTCATTTCAGAGGGAAATGCAATGTAATACTGGCTGGTCATGGAATTCAGATTACCGACATTAATGATCACGCTGCGATCTGCAGTCTCGTACTGAATGGTACGCTCCGGATCCGCCAGTCCATACTGTGACATATCCGTCACATTTTCAATCACCTGATCTGCCTTTAACGGTGCCACCTTCAGGATCATCGCCTTGATCCGGTCCTGGTTCAGATTCAGGGAATGATCGTCCGTATAGTACCATGTTTCATCCTTTTTTTCAAAGGCATAGGTCTCTCCCTCATATACATAGCAGAAGCTGGTAATACCATCGGAGTTCACATCCAGCACCGTCTCCTGTGTATCCTCGGTGATGGAAGTCGCAGACGATGCATTTTTATTATACTGTCGGATGCCCAGGAATGCTGCCGCCAGCACTACCAGTGCCAGCAGCATCCCAATCATCTGTCTTTGTTTCTTTTTCATATCTATAACTCACGCCTTTCAATTATTTCTTCCGTCTGCGGAACCAGATCACGAATCCGGCGATCATACAGCCGACGGGAAGGATCACGGTAACCAGCAATCCCAACAACAGAATCTGTGCGGAATCCACTACCAGATTAGATACCTCATAGCTTTTTACCGGAATGGATACCGAGGTCTCATGATCTGCCATTCCACTGAACGTATTGGTGAACAGGGTCAGGTTCGCACCGCTGACGACAGAGTTGGCATCGTCGGTGAACAGCTGCTCACAACCGTACACGATCAGTGTCGCATCCCCATCATCCAAAGTCTTTACTGCCTCAACACCTAATGCGAAGGGACCATTCACATCATTTTCACCCTGTGAAAAATCCTGTGTATTGTTGACATCCTGTTTTGCAAAAGAGCTGTCGGAGGTGCTCAGGAATACATCATAGGTAATATCGCCGGTGGCTGTCTCGTCGGTACTTACTTCCTCCGGGACGATGATGCCCTGAGAATACGGCAGGAACAGATATTTTCCGTAGGTACCGGAGGTATAGCTGTCAGAGCTCTGTGTCGGCAGTATATAATACGGACTTCTGTAGTAGCCGTTGGAATCATTCTCCACTACCAGTCCTTTGGCAATGCTCAGATTCATGTAGCTTAAGATAGCATCTATATTGGGTGTCTCCTCATCGGTATAACCGGTTACCAGGATGACTTTTCCACCGTTGTTCAGATAGTCGATCACCTTATCCTTATCATCGGATGAAAAATCGCTGGTGGCACCGTTAATGAACAGACAGGCCGCATCGTCAGGGATAGCATCCAGATCCATCAGATTTACGGTCTCATAATCCACATTTTCTTTGTTCAGTGCGGATGTAAAAGTGTTGCTTAAACTCAGTTCATTATGTCCTGTTGTCATATATACCTTGGGCATATCATCATTTAACACATAATCCAGTGCACTGGTGATCTGTCCTTCGCCATCATAACCGGTGGTCGTGGTGTTATAACTGTACGTCGAATAGTCAAAATCATAAGAAGACTCATAAACATCGTTGTAATCAATGACCTTGCTGCGCTTGTCGCTGACCACGATCAGGCTGTTCGTGCTGATGTTGCCGGTGGTGTACTGGGTATAGAACATCGGGTTAACGGTGGGATCCACATATTCCACGGTGATATGATCCGACAGATCATCGTATCTCTGCAAAGTCTGCCCCAGTGTGGTATCCTGATTGTCCTGATTTACCAACACATAGATTGTCACATCATCCTGCATATTTTTCACATAGTCGACGGTCTGATCTGTCAGGGAATACAGCTTCTGGCTGGTCATGTCGATTGCTGTCCAGCTGGAAGGCATCTCGCCCATGATAATATTAACGACTACTACCAGCGCTACAGCTACAGCGATCATACCGGTACTGTAAGCACTGAAGCTTAAGTTCTTCACGGACATGCTGTAACGGCGTTTCTGAATGGACTGTACCGTCAGGAACAGAACCAGTGCCGTAACGGATACATAATATACGATAGAAGATACATCCAGTGTGCCATTTAACAGGTTGGAAAATGGTGTATAAAGGTCAAAGCAACATAGCAGCTTTGTCAACAGATTGCCGGTGCTGGAAATAATGGAGCAGATGGAATCCATCATATATCCCAGGAACAATACTAAAAAAGTAAGTACTGCTGCGATGACCTGGCTCTCTGTCACGGAAGACAGGAACAGACCGATGGCAATGGCGGTCATCCCGAAGAGGAAATATGCCAGGATCGACAGGTAAGCCTCTCCCATAGGAACACTGCCGTACTGCGCCATGATCAGCGGGTAAAAGCAGATGATCGCTACGGGAATGGCAAATATAGTTAACAGCGCCAGGAATTTTCCCATAACGATGCCGCCTACGGACACCGGTGCCGTCAGGATCAGCTGATCCGTCTTGCTCCGCTTTTCCTCCGCCAGGATACGCATGGTCAGGATCGGCACGGTCAGCATGAATAAAAAGGTAACGCTGGATACCACATACGCAAAATAAGGATATCCGTTCATCAGGTTATAAACGCTGAAATACAGTCCCAGGAAAAACAGGGTGACTGCAATAAATAAAAATCCGATAAAGGAACGGAAATAGGATTTCAATTCTCTCTTATAAATGGCTAGCATATTATTCCGCCTCCTTTGTAGTTACAGTTTCTTTTTTCTCTTCTCCGGGCTGTGCTTCCTCTTCCGAAGCTTCTGTCTGCTGTGCGGCAGCATCTGACATTTCCGGCCTTTTTCTTTTTGAGAATAGTTTGTGCTTCTCCGGCTGTGTGGGTGCTACATCCTCGGTCAGTTCCAGGAAGATGTCTTCCAGAGACTTCTCCGCATGGGTCATCTCTAAAATAGGCAGCTTTGCATCTGCCAGTGCATAGAATACCTGCTCTCTGATATCTGCATTCTCTTTGGAGATCACTTTCAGCTTTGCAATATTTTTGGATGCCTCCGTGTTCTCTTCGATCCGGTCGATCTGTGAGATCTCCTGCAATGCACTCTTCACCGCAGCGATGCTTCCCTTTACTTCCAGATCCAGTTCCATGGAACCACTCATAAGCTTCTGCAGATTCTCCGGAGAATCACTGGCTACCAGCTTACCGTGGGCTATGATCATAATATGGTCGCAGACCGCACTGACCTCCGACAGAATATGGGAGCTGAGGATCACGGTATGATTCTCCCCCAGCTTGCGGATCAGATCACGGATCTCGATGATCTGTTTCGGATCCAGACCTACCGTGGGCTCATCCAGAATGATAACCTCAGGGTAGCCAAGGATTGCCTGCGCCAGTCCGACTCTCTGCCTGTAACCTTTTGACAGATTCCTGATCAGACGCTGCTGCATATCGGTGATCTGTGTCATTTCCATGACCTCATCAATCTGCTGCTTCCGCTCTTTTTTCGGCACTTTTTTCAGTTCTGCCACGAAATCCAGGTATTCTCTGACAGTCATGTCTACATACAGCGGCGGAAGCTCCGGCAGATAACCGATGGCACGCTTTGCCTCCTCCGGATCTTTTTGGACATCTTTGCCATCGATCGTCACAGTACCCTCCGTGGCTGCCAGATAACCCGTGATGATGTTCATGGTCGTGGATTTACCTGCGCCGTTTGGACCAAGAAAGCCGTAAATCTGTCCCTTTTCCACACGGAAAGAAAGATGATCTACGGCTATATGGTCTCCGTATTTTTTTGTAAGATTGGTTACTTCTATCATATTTGCCTCCCATATCAGTTACTTGCGCTTACCTCAAATAATTCCCGATACTTGTGTCAATCATTATTTGGTGTACTTGTATTACTATATGAGGCAAATGTCATCAAAAGGTGAAACATTTGTGAAAATTGTGTGAAACCGGTTTTGAATCCTACAAAAAACTTTTCACCTTATCGTCAAAGAAGTGCTTAAGTTACCGGCTTCCACCGCCAGATGCAGCGGCAGCTTCTCTGCCGGAATATCCTCAAAAATAAACTCCGGCCCTCCGGTCTGCGCCGACTGAAACAGGAAAAGTACCCCGTCCACATAGAGCACCACTTTTTTCTGGTTGCTGTAGACTGTCAGGGAGAGCAGACCGTTCTCCTGCCGGTGCAGGGTAGAAAGTGCCGGATAGAGTACCGGTTCCCTACTCCATTTCGCCTGATAATAGTAATAGTGCTCCGTCAACGTCCTGCCGTCCTCCGAAAGCAACATCTCCTGCGTAGTTTCTCCGGGTAATCCACGGTATATGGGGATTTTTTCGTCTGTTATCCACAGGTCTTTTACCAAAAATCCACGTTTCAGGCATAACCTGTAAAAATGATCTGTTCCCGGATTCTGCCTTACCCCATTTTTCTGTCCGGCATTGTCCTGCCCGGTCTTTTCCTGTCCTTCGCTTTTCCTGTCGTCATTGTGAAACAGAATCGCATTGGCTCCCATCCGTGCCAGCCGCTCCAGATCTCTTTCCATCTGTTCGTCCTGCGTACCGTACTCACTGAGTTGCGGTGGCAGCCGGTATTCTACGATGTGTGGATGAAATTCGGCTTCGTTCAAATAGATGCCTTTTTTCTCTATGACACGCAAGTCATAAATTGCAAGGTCCCGCTGCCAGTACACTTCCCGTCGATTTTCGAAATCTTCTGAATCCCGGAATTTTCCTGAATCCTCTGTTTTAAAAAGACTACTATCGATCCCGGTTGGGAACCGCAGCCAGGCTCTCACCTGATAGAGATAGGGATCCTTCCTCCCATTCCACAGGTGCGGCCGCAATAATAACGCGGTCATCGGATCCTGATCCACATTCCGATAATTTCCATAAAAAATAGGGCGACCGCCTCCTGCTGTCTCCCATATTTCCATTCGCATCTCAGTCTCCCGCCGCTCCGTCAAAAATTCTTCCGGCAGCTTGAATTCCAACTGTGCTTTTCCATTTTCCAGATTTACTATAATTATAAGATCCTTCCGCATCTGCATCCCTCTTTTCCGGTTTCTCCCTTATAGAAAGAGTTTTTGCAAATTTCGAAACTTTATGCTTACTATCCTTACATCGGGCAGGATCTTCTCCCCGGTACTTCCTCCCCCGAGACATATCCTGCATGAAACTCCATATTAATGTCCCGAAGCTCCTTCTCCCCATCGATGTATGCCTGATACATCTCTGCCAGTCCGGACGAACAGCCGTCACAATTTGCTTCCATATATCCTAAGGATTCCGCTACGATCTGCTCCCGTTCTTCTCTTGTAGTATCTTTGATCAAATATCCTGCCATACGAATCTTCCTGCCTTTCCTTTTGCTTAGTGTCAATGTACCACACTCCCAAAGTTCCCACAAGTTTTTTCACAAAATACTTGTCCTGACCACGTGTGTATTTTACTATAGAAGAAAGTTGCGCTATGGATGATTCCTGCACAGGCAGCGCCTATGGGACTTTATTCTAGCTGAAACGAACGATTAAGGAGCCAGGTTCTCATGATTTACTGGATTTTAGCCACTTTAACAGCATTTTTCATAAAAGGTCTGTGCGGATTCGCCAATACACTGGTATTCACCTCTATTTTAAGTTTCGGCATCGTAAATGCTAATATTTCTCCGGTGGAACTGCTGATCGGTTATCCGTCGAACCTGATCCTAGTATGGAAAAAAAGAACTTCCCTGCATCCGCGTATCTTTTTCCTCCCTATGCTGTTCGTTCTTGCCGGCAGCATTCCGGGGGCATTTATTTTAAAATACATCACTGCCAATATCGTTAAGATCATCTTCGGTATTGTGGTCATAGGCATTGGAATCCAGATGTGGTTTCAACAAAAAGGGGCAAAAAATGAAGAGACCTTTTCCCCGAAAAAAGTCTCTCCTCTATTCACCGTAATAGTAGGACTCTCCGCCGGATTACTCAGCGGGCTGTTTGGTGTCGGCGCTCTGCTGGCCGTTTATATGACAAGCGTCTGTGAAGATAATGATGCCTTCAAAGCTAATATCAGCGCAGTATTTGCTGTAGAAAGCACCTTTCGCATCTGCCTGTACAGTGCTTTGGGACTGATCCGGTTCGAGACGATCCGGCAGGCGATACTCCTGATTCCCCTAATGCTGTTGGGATTATTCCTTGGCCTGAAGAGCAGCGCCCTGATGGATGAAAAGCTCATCCGCAAAATCGTGATTCTCCTGCTCATTCTCTCAGGAATTGTGCTTGTTGCAAAAAGTATTTAATTTACTCATACAGCTGTCCGTCTACAATTCTTACGATACGCTTCGCGGACTGTGCCACTCCCAGATCATGTGTGATCATTACGATCGTGTTGCCCATGTCGTTTAATTCCCGGAACAGCTTCAGTACCTCCTTGCCGCTGGTCTGGTCCAAGGCGCCGGTAGGCTCATCCGCCAGCAGGATCGCCGGCACTGTATTCAACAGATTTTTTACCAAAGAAAAAAACAGGCAATGCCAAAGACCCTCTGTTCGAGGGTGCGGTCACGCTGTTGGCAAGACTGATTGCACCGGTCATGACAGATGCCGCCATTACCGATCTCTCCCTCATCGGCTCTATCCTGATCTTCTGCGTGGGTGTGAACCTTGTCTAGGATAAGAAATTCCGCGTGGCAAATATGCTTCCGGCGGTTGTTCTGCCAAATAGAACCACATTTAGCATATCAGCTTCATTTGCATATGTAAAACTGATTTGTGCTGGTGTCAATTCCGGTGGTATCAAATTTTCTTTGATTGCATCTGTATGTATTTTATAATTCAATTTTGATATTTCACTGTTTAGATTCCAATTTAATGAAAAGCGGCTATTTTCATCTGCTTTCAGCCTTTTATAATCCATGATTATATAAAGTTTAAATTCTGCTGAAATCCATGATGCAAATTCAAATGCGATATCTGAATGTGCATAAGTGCCACCATAACGTCCGGATTTACATACGATTCCTATTGCCCCAGTAGTCTCTATCCATTTTGTAGGTGACATTGTAAATGCATTAGATCCCGCCTGATTTCTAAAGGAGTCGAATTCGACCCCTTTAAAATTACTATTATGTAGTTTTTCCCATAAACCAAGAAACTCTATTGTGTCTTTGCTTCTCATCCAATTTTTAATTACATCCTTTGGCTCCACTTCCCAATGTGACCATTTTGCTG
>ENA-OVGJ01000382-OVGJ01000382.1-human-gut-metagenome-genome-assembly--contig:-NODE-382-length-22682-cov-3.042471_pt1 | contig 22682 bp, 19 predicted proteins | sample MGYA00237772_ERZ505423 | MGnify/ENA primary metagenome ERZ505423 (study PRJEB26158, sample SAMN06016386) | human gut metagenome | biome: human gut; feature: ankylosing spondylitis patient; material...
TGACATCCTTCAGGATATGGTCGGCTATAATAACAAGATAGCCCCGTACTATATGCCTCGGACAAGCACGGAGGAAGTGGACGGCAAGACTGTACTCGTAATATGGTGCCCTGCCGGGATTAACCGTCCGTATTCTGTTCCGGAGAATGTAACGGCAAAGAACGGTTCCAAGGAATACTTCTATATCCGCAGTGGAACAAGCAGCATTATCGCCAAAGGTGAGGTGCTGGATGAGCTTCGCGAACTTGCCAGTCGTGTGCCATTTGATGAAAGGGGCAACCCTGACATTCGTTTGGAAGACATATCCACTTTGCTTTTGCGTGAATACCTGGTGAAAGTCGGAAGCAAACTGGCAAGCGAGATTAACATCAGACCACTGCAAGAGATTCTGGAGCAGATGGACTTGTTTGTCGGCCCGAAGGAAAACCGTATGCTGAGAAATGTGGCTGCCATGATGTTCTGTGAGAATCCAAGTAAATTTTTCAAGCGGACACAGGTGGAGATTGTCTATTTCCCTGAAGGAAGGCTGAATAATCCGAGTAACCTTTACGAAGGAGCAGTCATCACAGGTTCTGTTCCGCAGATTATAGACCGCACCTTGGAATACTTGAAGCGTATGCTCGTGATGCAGAGTATCATCAAACCGGAGAATGACTATCGCAGTAGGAAATTCTATACTTATCCTTATCAGGCATTGGAAGAAAGTGTCACGAACTCGCTTTATCATCGTGACTATCGGGAATGGGAACCTGTCGTAATAACAGTAGAGCCGGATAGTATTACCATTCAAAATGTGGGTGGCCCGGATCGAAGTATATCTGCCGCTGACATTTCCCGTTGTGAGATTCTTGTCTCAAAACGTTACCGCAACCGTCGCTTGGGTGAATATCTTAAAGAACTGGACATGACCGAAGGGCGTTCTACAGGTATTCCGACCATACAAAATGTGTTGGAGAATAATGGCTCTCCACGTGCAACCGTTGTCACGGATGAAGACCGCACATTCTTCCGCATCACGATTCCTTGCCACGAAGCTGCCGGAAATATAATAGCCGACATAGCCAACAAAGATGCTTCCGTGAAGGCATCAAGGCGAGGTGCACTCAAAACTGCACTACAAACTGCACTACAAACTGCACCAGAAACTGCACTACAAATTTTGGAACAAATACAAATCAATCCCAAAGTAACCATGACAGACCTTGCTAATCTGACAGGTTATTCAAGAAGGTGGGTCGCCCAAACAATGAAGCAGCTTCAGGAATTGAATGTTATTAAGAGGGTAGGTTCTACTAAGACTGGCTATTGGGAGATTATAGCCAAATAGATAGTAGGAAAAATCCATAACCAGGTTTACTTACACACATATCCACGAAAATCCCTCCTGTGCGGAGAGCCTTTCGTGGATACTATATTTCTATCAAAGGGAAGACAAAGACTAACGCCTTTTGCCTCTCAGATAGTCATTGAGGTCTTTGTAGTTATAATAACATTCCGAATGGTCAGTTACACGGTTGCCACAAAGTCCGGCAATGGTTTCGACTGTTTTTCGCCCGGCAAGGTCGTTATCCAGATAGCAATGGATGGCGATGTACCGTTCCAGTTCCACAAGACACTTTTTCAGATTACTGACTGAGTTCATCACAAGAAAATCGGTAGGACTGTCGATGCAGACATGATAGTCTCCTTTTCTATGAAGTTCTTGGTAAGACAAGAAGTCCATAAAGCCCTCGAACACGCAGACATGATTTTGGATTATATCCTTGTTATACCTGATGACGGATATGTCTTTCCCCTTTATACATCCCTTATAATAAGGATTGCGCACCTCGTAACCGCCGGTCTTGTTTTCAAAGGCTATGGCGAAATAGTGTCTTTTGCGTAGCTCATAATGAATTTCCTTGCAATAAAGCCTGCCGATATTCTCACTGATATACCTGGAACGGAGGTAAGACAACAGGGCATGGTGGCTCAGTTCTCTTACTTCCACGTTTTCCATCTCTTCCTCGATAGGACAGGGACGGACACTCCGGCTTTGTAACTGTTGAAAAGGCACGCCAATGGCATTCTCGCTGATGCGGAGCAATACCACACTTACATTGCCAGTACGATAAAGGTGTTTTCCCAGTTCTATGATGTCACCTCCGGCAGAAAGCCCAAAGTCGTACCATTCGTTCAAATTATCGTTGACCTTGAACGAGGGGGTACGTTCCTCTCGCAATGGGGAGAGGTACCAATACTGGCAGCCACGCGCATTGACCGGAGAATGTCCTATTATCCGCAGATATTCCACAAGCCGTATCTGTTTCGCTTCTTTTATATTCATTGTCTCTTTGTGTTATCCGGTAAAACACTCCACGCTTTTAATATACTATATATACATGGAGCGAAGTGGAGTGTTTTTGCGGACACTTTTTATCGGTCGGGGTCAAAAATTTCCCTGTCTGTTTTATCTTCTCCATAATGATATACTTTATCCCGTTTTACAATCAGCTTCACATCGGATAACAGGAACGTTAGCATTTTAGCCACCGCACTTCGTTTCCTGATATAGCCGATACCGGCATATCCCTTAATCAAAGCGTTGATGACATTCTCATACCCTTTGATGGGTTTGCCTTGAAAAGCATTTTCCAATGCCTCTCTATGCTGTTCCATTGAAAGTTGCTCGACGCCAAGACTGCTTACAGACTTGACAGACTTTTCCGAGTGGTAATCTTCTATCATTTCCGGCAGTCCGTCTTCGTCTATTCTGAAAGCAAATGGCGGAAAGTCCTTGTCCCTTATCTGCAAGGCTCTTACCTCACTGATATTGGCATCTTTGCTGTCTTTGCTTATGACAAGTACGGTCTCTGCCTTGTTGTTCAGTTCCGTACCGATATGACCACGCACATTGTCATCCCCTTTGTTCAGATGCAGTACACAATGGATGTGAATATCATAGACGGAGGACCACTTCATCAGCGTGTTTATCAGACAGACCGATTCCGAAGCGTTATTTATGTCCAGCATCATGTCTCGTATGCCATCAATGATAACCAGACCGTAGCCATTGTTCTTGCGTAAAGCGTAATCCACGACTTGCAGACGGATCTTGGGAGAATATTCACGCAGACCGATAAAGTCAAGGTTCTCATTATCCATAGTGGTGGGAAGCCCGGCCAGTTTCAAGATACGCTCCAGCACGTTGTGACAATGGAAACGGCTCTGTTCGGTATCAACGTATAGCACCCTACGCTTACCTTCTGGCAGTTGCGCACGGTAATTCAAGACTTTGCCATTTGCCAAAGCTGCCGCCACAATAGCGGAGATATTGAAAGTCTTCTTTGATTTCGCCTTTCCGGTAGAGGCACTAAAGTTCCCCAAGGTAGCAATGGTGGAATTGTCTATCCATATTATCTGGGGCGGTGTCTTGTAGGTGTCGGTTGCTTTAATCAGCGCATCGTCCAAAATTTTTGAAAGATTCATTTCTTCGGTTTCATTGACCGGCAGAAAGTCATTTCTTATTTCGTTTTCCATAGTTCTTTTTCTTTGGGATTGGTAGTATGGAGGTATAGTAGGCCGCCTCCAGTTTGGCTTGTTCCACGGTGATGACCTGGTTGTGCAGGAGCCATTCGTTCAGCTCCAGTTTTTTGAAATAAATCATTTTTCCGCGCGGCTTGTAATGAGGGACTGCTTTTGCTGCCGTCAGTTTGTACAACAGACTGTCTGAAACTCCGAGATACTTGCAGGCTTCATCAAAAGTGAGGACATCCTTGTTCGTGTACTGGGAGTTTTCAAGGTTTTCTATCCGCTTGTGCAGTTCGGCGGTATCGCCAAGCCCTGCCAACAAGTTCTCAATCTTATTCAGCCGTTCCAGCATCCGTCCAACAGTTGCATCGGGTTTATCTTCAATTGCTGCCATATTTGTTTCTTTAATGTTTATACAATAGGAGGTGCACCTCCGAACATGACCGGTTCGGAGGACAAAATTACACCTCGCATAATGAACTTGTCGCAGTGCTACCTTATGACAGAGATTGTGTTAAGCCATTTCTTAAAGATTTGGCGTTTCACTTGTTTTCATTCTTGTCAGTTGACGATATTATTTGCAATTGTTTCGCCATTTCCGCAAACTTCGGTCTGTATTTGATATCATTTCCCTGTGACTGGCTCAAAGCCGAAGATAGTTTGTTGGCAGTGAGTTTGGTTCCTGTGGATGATTCGAGAAGCCCGTTTTTGTCAATGACCAGCTGCCATTCACGGCAGATAAGATTTTTCCTGCTGAGTTCGTCAAAGAAGATGGCTGCCATTCTGTTGTTTCTCACCTGCAAGGGTGTTTGCAGGGAACAGGAGAACAGAGCCTCGATTTCAGCTTCACTGCAACCCCCTATAAACAGAAAAGCCTCAAACGCATAGTGCGTAATGAGGCTGATTTCTTTTTGACCAAAATAACATCCGAATGCCGGAGGAGCATAGTCAAGCCTGGTTGACTGGCGTGGGTATGCCTGGATTGGCGGTACGGTGGTATCATATTCCCGTACCAATGTCTCCAGTTGTTCCAATGACAGGGATTTGTTCACGAAGTAGCGTATCACCAGATCCTTTCTTGTGGTAAGAATACCCTCTACAATGTGCAGATTTGTACAGTGGCCGTTCTTGCCCAACGCGCACACGCAATCCGTATAACGATGTAGGTTGATGAAATCGTCCGCAAAGCGGTCGTACAACTTGTGACGTTCCAACACTTCGTTGGTGTATGTCCTGCACGCTTTTGACAGAAGCATTGCGAGGTTTCGTCTGCGGACATCCTCCGCATTGCCCAAACGCATCCTGCATTTGGCGCATTTTCTCTCAAAAAGAGAGAGGCATGTGAATTTTCTTCATGCTTGTAATAATTTAATTTGTTATTCAAATGCGCTGTCCAAAAGAGAGACAGCTTCTTCTTTCTTACGGTTTACAATCTTTGCGTAAATCTGTGTCGTGTTCACGTTCTTATGACCTAAAAGTTTGCTTGTCGTATAAAGATCCGCGCCCATTGTCAATGCCATGGTTGCGAAGGTATGCCTGCTCACGTGATAGGTCACGTGTTTTGTAATTCCTGCTGATTCAGCCCATTTGGTAATCGCTTCACGATGAGCCTTAGAGACCTCCGGAAACACCTTGTCATCCACTTGGGCATCGCCACGCTTGGGTAACCAGCGCATTGCCTGCTTGTTGAGTGGAAGATACAAGGGTTGTTTGGTCTTGATCATCGTAATCTCAATCCGACACTGGCCGTTCTCTTGAACAATGTCTCTCCAAGTGAGTTTGCACACATCGCTGACACGCAATCCACAGAAACAAGAAAAAAGGAAAGCCGCTTTGAGTTGTTCATACTTTTTCTTTATGGGAGTGTCCATCAACTTTTTCACCTCTTCCACCGTCAGAAATTCACGCTTGGATTCCGGAAGTTGGAAGATGTCGGATTTCACACGATAAACCGGGTTGACTGCAACGATGTCACTGTCAACGGCAAGATTAAGTGCGCTGCGTATGCATCTGAGGTAACAGGCTACAGTTGACTTGCTGACCTTTGTTCCTTTATTGGTCTCGTAGTCGTTCAACATCCATGCAATAAATTCCTCGCACCATTGTTTATCGATTTCACGAATGGTGGCATTCGGCCGCCAAAGGTTAATGACATGAACGGTGGCTGCTACCCACGGCTTCACGGAATAACGTCCTTTTGCGTACTGGGTATCACGATACACAATCATAAAATCTGTCAGACGCATTTTAGCCTTGTGACCGTTATTCTTGATTCCAGCCACATCATTAGTAAGTTCAATAATGCGTTGCGACTTGATGGCATTGGCGGCAACCAAAGTGTTCTCGTTTTGTATCTTTGCTTCCGAACTGGTTTCAGGGACAAGGTATAACTTCAAGAACTCGTAATTCCGCTTGCCATTCTGATAGATGTCGAGATAAATCGACTTGTTTCCGTTCGCCAGATTTTTGTAGCGAATACGAACCGGCTCTTTAGCCTTGCTCACTTTCTTTCTTGGCATAGTTCAAATGTTACTTGGTTCATATACAAAGGTACAAAAAATAACCCATATACAGTAACAAACAAGTAACAAAAATGCACCTAATAACTGCTATTAGATGCAAATAATGAAATCAACTGAAATTATAACCTATGCTCGTAATTAGTTGTTATATAATGGTTTTGTTTCTCTTTCTTGGCACTTGTTTATTTTGTTACTCGTATCTGCACTTACTATGCAAGAAAAATATGAAAATTTATAGTTTTGAAACTATCACATCCATTGAAGATGTCCGGCAAATACCGTCGTACGTCCCTTTAGGAGAGCAGTCTATTCTCATCCCTCCGTCCTTTCCGTGGATTAAAGACAAACTCCAGGACATCGCCATTTCGCTATACAATTTCGACTGGGAAAAGCTCCCGACCCTGATTGACGCGCTGAAAACAAAAACCTTCGAGTTCACATCTCAACTTACAGGTGCCACGGAGAACAGCCCTGCCACAATCTCGATTATAGAGAACCTCTTCCAATCCCTCCATTCATTCGTCAACCGTCCGTTAAACCAAATCAAAGACAAAGAGCTTCTCTCTTTCACCGAACGCCTTTCAGGTCTCATCATCTATTCTTACTTTAAAACCCTGAAAGTGAATGTATCCCTCTTAGACCCTTCGCTTTTCGTATGTATCGGCAGCAATTCAAAGATAGACACTGAAAAAAGCGCCGAATGCCTCCGGAGACTCATACAGGACCAAGATGCAATCGTCAGCATTCTCCCCGCCCGCATCTGCAAGAACGGCCTCGAAGAGACGATACTGATGCCCGCAAAGCTCCATACGCTTTATGCGACCCACATGGCAACCTTGTTCCATGCCGAGGAACTTACATTTTATACCACGAAACAAATGTCTTCGGCTTCACCCGACGAAGACGTATGCAGTCAGTTCAAAGACTATACCATCACATATAACGAAGCCAAAAGCATCATCAATGCCGGCTTCAACCTGGTTCCGAAAGCCAGTCTGGATTTAGCCGGACAACACGGAATCAACCTACGTATATCCAATTATTATAATCCCAATAAACAAACAATCACTATTACAAAAACATCAACCATGAACCAGATTAAAGCAGTTGTTACACGGAAAAATGCAGATTATTTACAGATCCATTCATCAGGAAACCTCATGCCGTTTCAGTTCCTGACCAAAGTGATGGCCGTCTGTGGGGACTTCAAGACTCCCATACACCTCATTTCCTCTTCCAGTGTCAATATCTCCATGGCCGTGGAACTGAGTTCCGAGACTTTCCACCAAATGGAAAACCAACTGTCCCAATTCGCTTCCGTCAGTGTGGAAAAAGACATTTCCGTCATCCATATCATCGGCCAGTTCGACCAAGAAAAGGAAAACATGGAAGTCAAAGTCATCGATCTGCTTAAAGACATCCCCATCCTGATGATTTCATACGGAAGCGACAACAACAGCGTGTCTGTTGTCGTGAGCAAAGACATGGGCGAAAAAGCACAGGCCATCTTGATGGACAATTTCGCCGGACAAGATTTCATGAAAAGAAACGTCGCTCCGCGCTTCCGCGAGGCTTATAGTGCCATGAGCATCTGACCCATCTCAATATAATCTGTAGAACTAAGCCCGAAGACGGCTGCCAGACCCAAGGAATGATAAAAAGTTCTTATAGTTTGGCACCGTCTTTTGATTCGTAAATCACCTTGCGCAGAACTGAAAATCATTCTCAGGAGAAGGAAAAATCAATCTCTTGAGAATGATTTTCAGTTCTGCGGTGATTGATTTTACAAGATTTCCATCCTAAATCTTACATTCGCAGAGAAGTATTTAATTCGCTGATATAAAACATTTTAAACTCTATATCGCATGTCATAAAAACGAATATTCCGACAGGTACGAAGTGCCGTTACGTCAACAACAAAGAAATAAGACAAAAAAAGAGGCGTGAAGCCTCTTAGATATTAATACCGTACTCTTCTATCTTTCGATAGAGGGTGGTCAATCCTATTTTCAGGAGCCGGGCCGCCTCGGCCTTATTCCCTTTCGTGTACTGTAATACACGTTGGATATGACGATGCTCTGCCTCCGCCAGTTCAAAATCGTCACCGTCGGCAGCCGAGCCGGATAAAGTGGACGACCTGAAATCAAGAGGCATGTCATCCAACGTGATGTAGTCGTCGCAGATAATCAACGCACGCTCTATCACGTTACGCAACTCACGTACGTTTCCCGGCCAGGCATACGACTGCATCCAGGCTTGACAGTCCGCCGCAAATCCCTTGACCTGTTTTCCCATTTTGGCGGCAAAAAACTTCAGGAAGGCTGCGGCCAGTTCCGGTATATCCTCCCTGCGCTCGCGCAAGGGCGGCAGATGAAGATGGAAAACGGACAAGCGGAAATACAAATCTTCCCGGAAATTGCTGTTCGCTATCTCTTCTTTCAGGTTGCGGTTGGTGGCCGACACGATACGCACGTCTATTTTCGTGGGTTTCGTATCCCCCACCTTTATATATTCCCCTGTTTCGAGCACGCGCAAGAGTTTGGCCTGCAAGCCGTACGCCATCTCCCCTATCTCGTCCAGAAATATCGTGCCGTGGTTGGCCTCTTCAAACAGTCCTTTCTTGTCCTTCAAAGCCCCGGTGAAAGCCCCGGCCTTGTGGCCGAATATCTCGCTTTCCAACAATTCTTTGCTAAAAGCGGAACAGTTGATGGCCACAAACGGCTGCTTGGCACGCGCGCTCCCGTTATGAATGGCCTGTGCGAATACCTCTTTTCCCGTCCCCGTCTCGCCCGTAAGCAGCACCGGCACGTCTGTCACGGCCACTTTACGAGCCAACTGTATCACTTGCTGCAAACCTCGCGAATGTCCCAAGACGGTGTCGAAGGCCGATTCACGAACCGGCACGACGGTGCTTCCCGAAGGCTGCACCGGCCGGCTGTTGATTTTCTCCATGGCACGGCTGATTATCGGTATGATCTTATTGTTGTCATCCCCTTTGGTAATGTAGTCGAATGCGCCGTTTTTGATAGCCTGTACCCCGTCCGGGATATTTCCGTGAGCCGTCAGGAGGATGACCTCTGTTTCGGGTTGCAGTTCTTTTATCTCCTTTACCATCTCCACCCCGTTGCCATCGGGCAGAAACACATCGCACAATACCAGTTGCGGCGTTTTGGCCGTGAGCAGCTTCAGGCCCGAGGCACGGTCGGCCGCCTGAAACACTTCATAACCTTCCAGTTCCATCATGCGTGCCAGCAATTTCCGTATGATGGGTTCGTCATCTATAATCAGTATCGTATTCATCATCTCGCAAGGACATAAATAAAATTAAACAGGGGGTATTCATCTTCGCTTTATGGAAACAAAAGTACAAAAAAATATCGGTTAAATCACCATTCGATAGGAAATTAGCGTCGTTCACGGCCCGCCCGGACACCACAGGAAGAAGGTCGGCGGTAAAATCGTCTTTTTTAGGTATTGCACCGACTGATAATCCATTCTAATTTTGTACGACAAACAGACATGCCTATGCAAACGGTAAAAGACCATATCAAAAGCGACATTCTGCAATCGGCGGCCACCTTGTTTCTGGAAAAAGGTTACCTGAAGGTGCCGATGCGGGAAATCGCGCACAAATCGGGGGTAGGATTGAGCAATATATACAATTACTTTTCTTGCAAGGACGACATCTTTGTCCAAATCGTGACTCCGGCCGTGCGCACTTTCGAGAATATGCTGGACGAGCATCACGGGCGGCGCGGAACCGACATCATGGCCATGTGCGACAGGGATTACTTCAAATATATGGTGGACGAATACACTTCGTTCATCCATCGGCATCGCGACTTACTGCTGCTGTTGCTTTTCCGCTCGCAAGGCTCTTCCTTGGAGAACTACAAAGAAGAGTTTGCACGGAAGTCGACGGCACTGGTCAAAGAATATTTCACACTCATGAAACATAAGCATCCGCAACTGGAGACCGACATTTCGGACTTTTCCATACGTATGCATACGGTGTGGATGTTTGCCTTGTTTGAAGAACTTCTCATGCGGCGGGTCAAACCGGATGAGATAGAAAAGGTCGTCACCGAATATATGACCATCGAGGTGGCCGGATGGAGGGAACTTATGAAAATATAAGTTCCCTCTTTTTTTGAACAAATCGGAATAGCGTTCGTTTTTGAACTGCTTCCCGCGAAAGTCTGACTGTTAATAAAAATAAGATTATGAAACAAAAGTATGAATTTAAAAATGTAGTGGCCGAAACGCTGCTGATTCCGCTCTACATGCGGGCCAAGGAAAGCCGGAGAAAAGGAGATGCCATATTGAAAGACACGATGGCAGAACAACTGGTGGACAGCATCGAATATGACTATTCCCAATTCGACGGAGCCAAAATGAGTGAAGTAGGATGTGTCGTACGCGGCAAGTATTTCGACGATGCCATCCGGCGCTTCATCCTAAGCCATCCCCACCCTGTCGTGGTCAACGTCGGGTGTGGTCTGGATACCCGCTACCAACGCATCGGCAACGACCAAGCGGCCGTCTTCTACGAACTGGACTTGCCGGAAGTCATCGACTTACGCCGAAAACTGATTCCGGAAACCGGCGAAGACCATTACATCGCTGCGTCGCTCCTTGAAACCGGATGGATGGACGCACTGAAAAAACAACACCCCGAGGGGCAGTTCATCTTCGTGGTGGAAGGCGTGCTGATGTATTTCTACGAGGAACAGGTAAAAACGGTTTTGAAGCATATCGCCGAACGCTTCAGCGGCGGCGAATTATGGTTTGACGTTTGTGGTAAGATGATGGTAAAATCCGGAGCAAAACCGGACTCCTTGCGGAAATCGGCAGCCGAAATCCGTTCCGGCATCAGCGACGGGCACGAAGTAGAAATCTGGGTGCCCGCACTGGAACTGATAGAACAAGCTTGCTATCAGAAATTTTTCACCGAACGCTGGGGAACCGTCATGCGTCTTTTCGCCCGTTTTCCGCGTTTCAGTTGCAAATTCAGTTCCTTATTGGGATACAGAATAAAGTAAGCTTTTACACATCAACGTATTACGTATTATAATCAATCCATCATACAATGAAAAAGAATTTTATCAACCGCATCCTGCAAAACACCCGTAAGCCTCAAGGCTTCTGGGGACGGATGATTCTAAGGAGCATGAACACAGGCCATGCTCCGTTGGCGGCATGGGCGTTTACACATTTGGACTGGTGCCCCGATTGGAAAGTGCTCGACATCGGCTGCGGAGGAGGAGCCAACATCGCCCACATGCTGAAAAGATGCCCGCAAGGACAAGTTTACGGTGTGGATATCTCTCCGGAAAGCGTGGCTTTCGCCCGGCAAAAAAACAAGGCTTTTCTGGATGAACGTTGTTTCATCCTCCAAGGTACGGCCTCGGACCTGCCTTTTGAAAGAGACACATTCTATGTCGCCACGGCCTTTGAAACCCTATATTTTTGGGAAGATCCGGACAAGGCTTTTTGCGAAATACTTCGCATTCTGAAACCGGGAGGCATTTTTCTGATTGCCTGCGAAGCCAGCAACCCTCACAACACGACTTGGACCGACCGCATCGAAGGGATGTCCGTATATACCGCCGAAGAGATTAAACACAAGCTCGAAAATTGTAGGTTTGTCCACGTCCGCACAGACAAGATGAAAAAAGAAAGTATCTGTGTCACGGCACAAAAAACAAAAGAACCGACTCAATACTCAAACCAATGAATACATTACGAAAACTCCAACATTATATGGGAAACCGGAAAGCTTTGCTGCCGCTTTCCATGTGTATCTCGGCAGTAAGCGAAGTGACGGGTATGCTCACTTATGTCTTTATCTGGCTGATCGTGAAAGGATTTTTTGACACACACGGCAACGGGATTCCCGCCGAAACCATACCATACGCCGGGTGGGCGGCAGGTCTGGCTGTCGGAAGTGTCGTCTTATACTACTTGGCATTGATGTGCTCCCATCTGGCGGCGTTCCGGGTGGAATCCAACTTGCGGAAAGAAGCCATGAGACAAATCGTCCGCATGCCCCTCGGATTCTTCGACCTCAATACCAGCGGCAAGATTCGTAAGGTCATCGACGATAATGCCGGTATCACCCACTCGTTTCTGGCCCACCAGATGCCCGACCTGGCCGGTTCCGTCCTGGTACCGCTGACGGCCGTCATCCTGATTTTCACGTTCGATTGGAAACTGGGGCTCGTCTGTATCATTCCGGTAGCCGTAGCCATGTTCCTGATGGGACACCTCATGAACACGCAAGGACAGGCCTTCATGCGTGCCTACATGACTTCACTGGAAGAAATGAATACGGAAGCCGTAGAATATGTCAGGGGCATACCGGTCATCAAGGTATTCCAACAGACCATCTACTCTTTCAAGAACTTCCATAAAAGTATCATGGCCTACAATCAAATGGCTTCTTCCTATACCGGACTGTGGGAAAAACCGATGTCGTGCTATACGATTATCATCAACAGTTTCGTCTTTTTCCTCGCTCCCACCGCCATTCTCATCGTAAGCCACGATGGCGACTATGCTTCTGCCCTGCTCAACTTCTTCCTGTTCGTACTCATTACTCCGCTTTTCTCGCAAAGCATCATGAAAAGCATGCATCTCAGCGAAGCTTTAGGACAGGCCGGAGAAGCAATCGGACGTTTGGAACGACTGCTCGAATACAAGCCGTTGTCCCAGCCGGAAAAACCGGAGAAGCCGACGGCTTTTGATGTTTGCTACGACCACGTGAGTTTCAGTTATCCCGATGCCACGCAGAAAGCCGTAGACGGAATAAGCTTTTCCATCCCCCAAGGAAAGAAAGTGGCCCTTGTCGGCGCTTCGGGAGGCGGTAAAACAACGATTGCCAGACTGCTGCCCCGTTTTTGGGATGCCGACGAAGGAGAAATCCGAATTAGCCACGTCAATATCAAGCATATCGCACCGGAGGACCTCATGCAGCACGTGTCATTCGTCTTTCAGAACCCTCATTTTCTGAAAACGACGCTGCGCGAGAATCTGAAATACGGAAACCCGGAAGCCAGAGAGGAGGAAATCAATCGGGCACTCGACCTTGCGCAATGCAGGGAAATCATAGACCGTCTGCCGGAGGGACTGAATACGAAAATCGGGACGGAAGGAACGTATCTGTCCGGAGGGGAACGGCAAAGAATCGCCCTGGCACGGGCCATCCTGAAAAATGCCCCCATCATCGTACTCGACGAAGCCACGGCATATGCCGATCCGGAAAACGAGCACCTCATCCAACAAGCGCTGAGGGAGCTGACTGCCGGGAAAACCGTGCTGACCATCGCCCATCGGCTATCGAGCATTACCGATGCCGACCGTATTCTGGTAATTGACAAAGGACGAATCGTCGAGCAAGGTACACACGAGGAACTATTAAAACAAAACGGCATATACAAAACCATGTGGAATGAATATCAGCAATCTGTCAGTTGGACCATCGGAAAGGAGGTTCACCATGCTTAGTCAAATAAGAAACCGTTTCGCCCTTTCGGAAAAAGGTGCCAAGGATTTTTGTAAGGGAGTGTTCTGGACCGTATGGCTGGATGTCGCACTGATGTTGCCCGCCGTATATGTGTTCCTATACCTGCAAGACTGGATTCGTCCCGTCTTCAACCCCGAGACCACAATAGCACATGGGATATGTTACTACGGACTACTCGGAATCGCATTCATGGCTGTCATGTATGTGATTGCCGTCTTCCAGTACCGAAGTACCTACACTTGCGTTTATGACGAAAGTGCCAACCGGCGTATCTCGCTGGCCGAAAAGCTACGGAAACTCCCGCTCGCGTTCTTCGGAGAAAAGAACCTGTCCGACTTGACTGCCACCATCATGGACGATTGTACGGAACTGGAACACACTTTTTCGCATGCCGTACCGCAGCTCATTGCGTCTCTGCTCAGCATCCTGTTGATTACGATAGGCATGGCATTCTACGACTGGGCACTTACACTCGCTTTGTTTTGGGTGGTCCCCATTTCCTTGGCCGTCATCGTCCTCTCCAAAAGAAAACTGCACAAGCAGAACCGAACGAACTACCTGAACAAAAGGGAAGTGACCGAACAAATACAGGAAGGACTGGACACGATTCAGGAAATCAAGTCCTATCACCAGGAAGCGGCTTACTTGAACGGATTGGACGAGAAAATCGATAAATACGAGCACCAACTGACACGAAGCGAATTGCTGATGGGTATTGCCGTCAACGGCTCTCAAAGCATCTTGAAGCTCGGATTGGCAAGTGTCATCATTGTCGGAGCCTCTTTGGTAGCCTCCGGTCAAACGGAGCTTTTCACGTATTTGATATTCATGGTTATCGGCTCACGTATTTACGCTCCTATCAATGAAGTGCTGAACAATCTGGCGGCGTTATTCTACCTTGACGTCCGTATAGACAGGATGAAAGAAATGGAAGCCATGCCGGTCCAACACGGAGAGAAATCGTTCAATCCCAACGGATATGACATCCGGTTCGACCACGTAAGTTTCTCTTATGAAAAGGGAAAGCAAGTCTTGGACAACGTATCTTTTACTGCCCGACAAGGAGAAATCACGGCCTTAGTCGGTCCCTCGGGAAGCGGAAAGAGTACGGCAGCCAAATTAGCGGCTCGTTTTTGGGATGCCACGTCCGGACATATCACACTCGGCGGAACAGACATCAGTGGGATTGAACCGGAAAGTCTGCTAAAATGCTTCTCCATCGTTTTTCAGGACGTAACCCTATTTAATACATCCGTCATGGAGAATATCAGAATCGGAAAACGGGAAGCGACTGACGAAGAAGTGAGGCGCGTGGCACGTCTGGCCCGATGTGACGAGTTTGTCCTTAAAATGCCTCAAGGATACCAAACCGTTATCGGGGAAAACGGAGAAACCTTATCGGGCGGAGAACGTCAGCGCATATCCATCGCACGGGCGTTATTGAAAGACGCTCCCATCGTGTTGCTGGACGAAGCCACAGCCTCGCTCGACGTAGAGAACGAGACAAAAATCCAGGCTGGTATCTCGGAACTAATCAAACATAAAACGGTACTGATTATCGCACACCGCATGCGTACTATCGCACACGCAGATAAAATAGTAGTGCTGAAAGACGGGCATGTCGCAGAAACCGGAAATCCGGAGGAACTGAAAAAACAAAACGGACTGTTCTGTCAAATGATGAAAAGACAAGTGGTACGTGCCTAAAAACAAGTGAAGATACGTCTCCCTTTCCATACGGGGGATGTATCTTCACTTTTATTTCAAACCGGGTAACAGCTATTGCATCCTCATTTTACAACTTCCGAAACGCATAAGTCAGGACGAAATCGGCCGTAGTTTCATAATGCACCGGAAAGGTTCCCGTCTTCCCGTCCGACAAATGATAATATAAAGAAAAATCCCCTTTCGCTTCCGTATGGTCGGGCATCGCGGGGCAACTTAAATTTTGTACCGTCAGATTCTTCCTGAAATCAATACCCTCTTCATCCAAAATCTTAAAAACAGCCTCTTTGGCCGACCAATGCAAAAGAATCTCGTATGTTGTTTCTGCCGCTTCTTCCGGACCGATCAAACGTTCTTTCAGCTTTACAATTCTTTCTGAAAAGACTTCTATGTCAAGTCCGGCTTCATATTCTTCCGAAAACAACACCGCTGCATATCCGAACGTATGAGAAATGGAAAGCTGAAGACTTCTGTCACGGAGAAAAGGACGGCCGGACGGCAAATATTCCACCTGTAGTTCTTCCCCTGTCAGAGTGAAGATAAGCAAACGCACCGCCACATACTCCAAGCGCCTCCGCTCAGCCGCAAAATGGAAGGCATGCTCCCGATAACATGCGCTGTGAGGCAACATGTCACACAACTCATCAAAGGTCTCGGTAATTTTCCATATACCTCCCCAGCCCTTCTCACAATTTATTTTCCGAAACAGCGGCATATTTTCTCTCTATGATTTACACCTCATCGGACGTTTCCGGACTCTCCACCGTCACCTTTATCTTCAGAATCCTCCGGTCATCCATTTCCAACACTTCAAAACAATAGTTTTTATATTTGATCACCTCATGACGCTCCGGAAACTCACCTTTAATTTCCAACAGAAGTCCGGCTAAAGTATCGGCCTCGCCTTCTACCTCCTCGAAGAAATCATCATCCAGTTTCATGATTCTAAAGAAATCCGTAAGCAGGACTTTTGCCTCGAAAACATACGTATTCGCATTCAACCGCACGTACTGACGTTCATCTTCATCGTACTCGTCATTTATTTCGCCTACAATTTCTTCGATAATATCCTCCATCGTCACGATACCGGAAGTACCGCCAAACTCGTCCACCACGATGGCTATATGCACTTTATTCTTCTGAAAGTCTCCTAACAAATCATCAATCATCTTTGTTTCCGGAACGAAATAAGGCGGCCTGATTAAAGACTGCCAGCGGAAATTTGCAGGTTTGTTCAGATGAGGCAACAAATCCTTAATGTAAAGCACACCTTTTATATTGTCGCGCGAATCTGCATATACCGGAATACGGGAATAGTTACTTTCTACGATACATTGAAGCACCTCCGGATAAGGCGTTTTCATATCCAAGTCTACAATATCCATACGAGGAGTCATTATTTCTTTGGCCATCTCGCCTCCAAAACGGATAATCCCCTCCAGCATATTCTGTTCTTCTGCAATATACTTTTTATCTGTTAACTCCAAGGCTTGTTCCAACTCGTCGACCGATATGGCCCGTTTTTCTTTATGCACCACTTTCGTAGCCAATTTTCTCGACCGTACCAGCAATGACGAAAGGAGCCACCATACGACAGAAGCTCAAGGTGTGTTGGGATGAGTAGATTTTCGGCATAATCTCCCCAAACAATAAAAGCAAGAAGGTAAGCAAGACGGTCATGAAAAGGAATTCCAACAAACGACTATCACCGAAAATCAAAGTTTTACTGAAAAAGAAATTCAGCAACATGATGATAGCCACATTCACGAAATTGTTGGATATCAAAATCGTAGCCAGCAAACGCTCCGAATCTTTCTTTAACTCGAGAATTTTGCCGTCTGCTGCGTGCCTGTTCTCTTCTATCTTACCCACATCCGTAGGGGAAAGAGAAAAAAATGCAATCTCTGAAGCTGAAACAAAGCCGGAACAACCCAACAATAACACAGACAAAACAAGAGCAATCGTAGCTCCCAAATCCGGAGGATAAACCTCTATATGGTTAAATAACGCTATAAACTGGGATAAATATGTATCAGGGTCCAAAATTCACAAATTTAGTTACACATTAAAAGGGTAAGTCTTCTTTTCCGCCCTGCACCTGTGCGGAAGCGGACTGTGAAGAAGAGACAGAAGGGCCTGAAACCTGGCCAGCCTGATTACGGGGAGACAACATCTCCATATTGTCTGCGAATATCTCCGTGATGTATCGTTTCACTCCATTCTGGTCATCGTACGAACGAGAACGAATTTTTCCTTCGATAAACAGCTTGTCACCTTTGTGAACGTATTTCTCTACTGTCTCAGCCAGGCCTCTCCACAATACTATATTATGCCATTCCGTACGTTCCGGCACGTCCGTACCATTCTGTAGACGATACCCCCTTTCCGTTGTGGCTAAAGTCAACGAAGCCACAGCCACTCCGTTATCCAAATAACGGACATCGGGCTCTTTCCCGACATTTCCGATCAACATCACTTTATTTAAAGACATACGCTTTTCATTTTAAAATTTCTCCAAAATTAATAAATAAACCATATTCCACCAACTATAACGTCACTTTTTCTGCAATCCTTTCATTTTCCTACCATAAACCAAACTTCTCAAACAGCATTACAACCAAGCGAGGGAATGCATAGTTTGACAGTTCTTCTTTTTTTACCCAACAAACACTACGTCCGAAATCATCGGGTCTATCTGCCAGTTCCACCTTATAAAAATCACAAATCAACGTTCGGTGGGTCAGTTGGTGGCGAACACCTCCGCACAAATAAGTCATCACAGCCTTATCAGACCGGATAAATGAAGGAACTTTTTCATCGTTCAGCAAGTTTTCCGGAGCACATGCCGCAGGGGTTTCTATCAAGAACGGTTCATACAAACCTTTCCATATATCGTTGCTTTCCCGCCGGAACACTGCAACCTCTCCCCCCACCTCTATATACATATAATGTAAATAGCGTTCGGTCACGGTCAGAGCACGGGATTTTACCGGAAGTTCCTGTATTCTCCTGTCCCGGAAAGCGGCACAGCCGTCAACCAAAGGACAGTCTTCGCACTTAGGGCTCTTAGGCACACACTGCATGGCACCGAAATCCATCACAGCCTGGTTATAGTCCGCCGCCTCTTTACCCTCGGGCAACAGCTCCTGCGCCATGGCTGCAAAATATTTTTTCCCATGCCCAGGGAAAGTACGCGATATACATTCCCGTCCACCACAGCATGCGGCAACCCGAATGCAAAAGAAGCTATGGCGGCTGCCGTATAATCCCCCACGCCCTTCAGTTGACGGATATTTTCATAACGTTCAGGGAATCCTCCCCACTCCACAATCTGACGAGCCGCCGCATGCAAATTCCTCGCACGAGAATAGTATCCCAAACCCTGCCAGCACTTCAACACCTCATCTTCTGAAGCTGCCGCCAAAGCATCCACATCAGGAAAGCGGTTCATAAAACGCAGGAAATAATCATATCCTTGAACGACCCGCGTCTGCTGAAGGATAATCTCCGAAATCCAAATTATATATGGATCGTGAGGGTCTCTCCACGGCAAAATCCTTCTGTTTTCATGATACCATGCCAACAACTTATGAGCAAAATTATAATCTTTCATTCTTGCAAAAACAGATAAACGGTACAAAATTAGCTGTTTTGGAATGGCAAAAAGCAAAAAAACGAGTTTTTTTTCAATGATATTCTTTCTTTCCTTGCTAAAAAGCTATATATTTGCATTCCAAAAAATTAGGAATTAGGCATTTACAAACAATTATTTTTACAGAAAGATGACAAAAGCAGAAATTGTAAACGAGATTTCCAAAAAAACGGGTATCGACAAGGCAACCGTGCTGACTGCCGTAGAGGCATTTATGGAATCAGTAAAGGAATCTTTGATTCAAAAAGAGGATAACGTATATCTTCGCGGCTTCGGTAGTTTCATTCTTAAAAAAAGAGCTAAAAAGACGGCTCGTAATATTTCCAAGAATACGACTATAATCATAGACGAGCACAACATTCCGGCCTTTAAGCCGGCTAAGGTCTTTGTTGATGCAATCAAGAAGTAAGAATCATTCGAACAGAAAAAGATAGTAAACAGATTTATTAACTTATAAAACATTAGAGCTATGCCTAGCGGAAAGAAGAAAAAAAGACACAAGATGGCTACACACAAACGTAAAAAAAGATTAAGAAAGAACAGACATAAGAGCAAGTAGCCAACGCTTGTCTGTAAGTAAAGAATAGAGAACAAACTTGGACGGGCTCTTTACAGATTCCGACAAGTTTGTTCTTTGTGTAAACAAGGCTGTATAGAATCAAATAGTAAAATTAAAAGAATGACAAGCGAAGTTATAGTAGATGTTCAGCCCAAGGAGATTTCCATTGCATTGTTAGAGGACAAGAGGCTGGTGGAATTTCAGAAAGAAGGCCGGTCGGCCTCTTTCGTGGTGGGCAACATATATCTGGCAAAAGTGAGGAAACTTATGCCGGGGCTGAACGCATGCTTTGTGAACGTAGGCTATGAACGCGATGCTTTCTTACATTACCTTGATCTTGGCCCTAAATTCAACTCTTACACCAAATACCTCAAACAAGTAACCAGCGACAAAAAGAAATTGTACCCATTCTCGAAGGCTTCCATCCTGCCCGACCTTGAGAAAGACGGAAGCGTACAAACCACGCTCCAGCAAGGACAAGAGATTCTGGTACAAATTGTAAAAGAACCCATTTCGACCAAAGGGCCGCGCCTGACTTGTGAGCTATCGTTCCCCGGACGTTTTCTGGTACTGATGCCTTTCCAAGACAAGGTGTCCGTATCTTCCAAAATAAAATCAGCCGAGGAGCGTGCACGTTTAAAACAGCTCATTCAAAGCATCAAGCCCAAAAACTTCGGTGTTATCGTCAGAACGGTAGCCGAAGGGAAACGCGTGGCCGAACTCGACTCGGAACTCAAGGTATTAGTCAAAAGATGCGAGGATGCCTTTATTAAAGCGCAAAAAGCAAGCAAGCTTCCCGAACTGGTATTTGAAGAAACCAGCCGCACGGTAGCCATGCTGCGGGATTTGTTCAATCCTTCGTATGAAAACATCTATATCAACGATACGGATATTTTCAGTGAAGTAAAAGACTACGTGACGCTGATAGCCCCGGAAAGTGCGGGCATCGTGAAACAGTACACAGGCAAACTGCCCATCTTCGACAACTTTGACGTGACCAAACAAATCAAATCGTCGTTTGGAAAAACCGTATCTTATAAGCATGGAGCTTATCTGATCATCGAACATACGGAAGCATTGCATGTCGTGGACGTGAACAGCGGCAACCGCTCCAAGTCGAAAGACGGACAGGAAGCCAATGCGTTGGATGTCAACCTGGGGGCGGCAGACGAACTGGCACGCCAATTAAGACTGCGCGACATGGGAGGTATTATCGTGGTAGACTTCATCGATATGAACCTGGCGGAAGACCGGCAAAAATTGTACGAACGCATGTGTGAAAACATGAAGAAAGACCGTGCCCGCCATAATATCCTGCCATTAAGCAAATTCGGCTTGATGCAGATTACACGCCAGCGCGTGCGTCCGGTCATGGATGTAAATGTGGATGAAGTATGTCCTACTTGTTTCGGTAAGGGTACCGTGAAATCAAGCTTTCTGTTTACAGATGTTTTGGAAAGCAAGATCAGCACGATGGCCAATAAATTAGGGATTAAGAATTTCACGCTTCATGTCCACCCGTATGTGGCAGCCTACATCAACCAGGGCATCGTTTCCCTGAAACGCAAGTGGCAAGTCAAATACGGATTCGGACTCAAAGTAATCCCCAGTCAGAAACTGGGTTTCCTGCAATATGAGTTCTACGACAAGAACGGGCAGGAAATAGATATGAAAGAAGAAATTGAAATCAAACATTAACGAGAAAAGGTTGCCTGCACGGAATTGTCCGGAGGCAACCTTTTCTGTTTCTATTTACTTATTTCTTTTCATTTCCCGTATTTTCCAAAATAGCTTTCTTTACTTCTTCAGCTATCACGGCGGCACCTTTGTCATTGGGGTGGATGCCATCCGAAATCAACCATTCGGGATGGCCGTCGAACACGGAGTGGAGATCGATGACTTTCAGCTTGTTCTTCCGGGCCAACCTCCGGATCATAGGGATGACACCATTGACAATCACACTGTCCGAGATGTCAAAAGCCGAACTCATCGCCTTTACCGGATAAGCCAGATAAATATCCGGACGGGCAGGCAAAGCCTTTAATTCGTCTATCATCTGCTGTGCATCCGTCATGAATTCATCCTTGTATTTCCAGTTTTGCGGCTTGCTGTCGTTCGTACCCAATTTAATGACCACGACATCCGGATTAAATTCCTTACACCACCGGTACACGTCATTCTTCATATAAGGGCAATCGCCTTTCTGCAACATCGTATGGCCGCTCACCCCGAAATTCTTGACCCGATATTTGTTTCCCAATTTCCGGCCCAAGACAGCCGGATAACCATACTCTTCACTCAAAGAAATGCCATAGCCATCCGTAATACTGTTTCCCACACATGCCACCCTGAGCGCATCCCCGTCCGGGGCATCCAATCCCTCCAACCAAGCTTTCAAGTCTGCCAACATCTGTTCGTGGCATGCAAAAGAAGAGTTATAGCCCCAACCATGTCCGCCCGTGGGATAAATATGCATCGCGGCAGGCACTTCCGCCTGTGACAAAGCCGTATAATATTTAATGGAATTGGAGACTGGCACTACCGTATCATCCCCGCTCAACAACAGCAATGCCGGAGGTACCATGTGACGACGGATATGCCGTTCATTGGAGTATCGCAACTGCTCCTCGTGCGAAGGGTCTTTCCCGATAAAAGAATAAACGGAACCATTATGGGTCTGGTTCAGCTCCATTGAAATAACAGGATAAAACAATATCTGGAAATCGGGACGGCAATCGAAGGGTGCCTTGACCGCTACCGTAGAAGCCAGATGCCCACCTGCCGAAGACCCCATAATTCCCACGTCGTAAGGATTAATCCGCCATGCCGCCGCATGCCGCCGTATCACGCGTATAGCCTCTTGCGCGTCGCTGACCGGAACTTCCGGATGCCCGAAAGGCAAACGATACTTCAACACGGCGTATGCGATACCCATCTCATTGAAATAAGGCGCCCAATCGTAGCCTTCATGCCCAAGGGCTATAAACGAATAACCTCCTCCGGGACAAGCCAGAATGATACGCCCCGTAGCTTTGGCCGAATCCGGAAGGAACACACGAATCTCTGGCGTATAAATACCATCCTGTTGTCGCTCCGGCCCGCCATCCCTGCCGTTCGTATTCGGCAAGCCCTGCTCCCAAAGCTTCACGTCAAACCAAGACTGTGCATGCAAAGCCGTCCGCCCCCAAG
>ENA-OVGJ01000399-OVGJ01000399.1-human-gut-metagenome-genome-assembly--contig:-NODE-399-length-22145-cov-32.580896_pt1 | contig 22145 bp, 17 predicted proteins | sample MGYA00237772_ERZ505423 | MGnify/ENA primary metagenome ERZ505423 (study PRJEB26158, sample SAMN06016386) | human gut metagenome | biome: human gut; feature: ankylosing spondylitis patient; material...
GCTGCTGCCGCGGGTTAAAAACCCGCCCCCCAATTAACCCGCCCCCCAATTAGGCCGACAAATTGCAGTTTATGGATAGTAATCTGCATAAAAAAATAACTTCTGCAAGTCTTCACTTGCAGAAGTTATTTTTTATGCGTCGTATGCCTTGCTTAGTCGTTGCTTAGCAAGCTATTGTCCCAGATAGGATTTCCACGTTTGTTAGAGAGCGCGTCAGAGCCACCCGTTGTGCCGTTAGGGTCGCTTTCAAAGGTGCCAACCTTACCTCCATTTGAGAGGGCTAATACGCTTTCAGCCCAGAAAGCGTAGGCTTGACTAGAGGGAGTGATATATTTCTTTTTCATAATGTGATGATGCGTAATAATTATTTGATGTAAACTTTTTGACCATTGCCCTTTACAAAGATGCCGTGAATGGGATAAAGCACGCGGCGGCCGTTGAGGTCGTAGTAAGTGTTGCTTTCGCTCTTTTGGCCTTGAATGGCAGTAATGCCTGTTACGTTGCCAAAGTTAAAGCTAAGCATTTGCGGCGCACTGACATCATTAGCGTCAGAAGTAGCATAAGCTTTGTTAGCACCAATGGTGCGGTCAGATGTAGAGTCAATCTTATACAAGCCAATGCCTTGACCGCCACTCTTCAATACGTAGGCCGTAGCATCGTCGGCAATGGTAACGGGGGTAAGTGTTCCCTTCAGACCAGTGGCATCGTTCGTTTCGGTATTGCCGTATGCAATGGCAAATTGATGCACCTTTCCTTCGCCTTCAATGATAACAGGCGTGTTGGCAGGAATCGTACCCGTAATCTCACTGAGTGTAATCTCATTGTTATTCTTCGTACCCGTATAAGCCTTTACGCCTTCAGGAATGGTAACAGCGAAAGGCAAGTTCAAGGTAGCAACACCCGCACTCGAAATGGTAACAGGAATGTCAGTCACTTCGTTGATGATGAAGTTGTTGCCAGTAGCTGCCTCATTGTATGAATTAAGTTTGCCTTCATTATCATTCGCAATTCTTATCGTACCACGGTCAGAACGTGCATCGTTCGTGTAATATACAAATGTTACGGCATTCTCTTTATTAACGTGTTGTTTGTCAAAGATGTCGTAAGCACCTAAGTTAGAGTCGCTTTTACCAACAATGCTCAAGTACAATTCATTGTTGTTTCCAACCCACTGTTCGCGGCTAAAATAGTTACCAGAGTTAGCAGCCTTAATGTAGTAAAGGTCCGTCTTACCACTTACGGTGCAAGGTTCGAATTGCCAAAGAGAGGGAACATTGTTAGCAGCTAAACTTTGTGCGTAAACAGCATTGGTATTTTCAAAATAACCTGCTTCATCGTACTTTTCGCACAAATAGATATTCGTATTTGTGGCGTTATGAATGGTGTAGTACTTGTTAGCGTCAGGAGTGATACGTTCGGTAGTGAGGGCGGTCTCAAGTTGCTTGTAAGCATTTACTTTCGTAGCATTATCTGTCGCATTATTTAATGCGTCAGTAAAGGTTGAGATGGTGCTTTTGTGATAACCAATGGCTGTACCTACATGAACTTTGTTTAAAAGTGCAGCGTCCCAAGCAGCTTCTTCGCTTGAAACGTTGGTAATTAATGTAAAGTTTGAAGCGTCTGCATCTGATGCCCAACGAACAATGCCCGAACCTCCCATGTGTAGGTAAGAACGGTTAGCGTCAATTTCTAATTGGGTGGTCTTAAAAGTAACATACCCCAATTGTTTACCAGGTGCAATGGTATAGTCTTGTGCTGCGTCAGCATCGACCATTGTAATCAATACGTCATCACCATTTTTATTCCAACCGCCAGTAGTAGGAATAGAACCTACATATTTATCTGTGTATGCGTTATATAGTTTAAAAGATCCGTTAGGTTGTTTTTTTAGCGTCCATTCATACTTATAGCTATCTTTAGTCGTACCACGTCCCACTTGGTTGCCAATAGCGAGCACATAGTCGTTTGTGTGAAGTTTGTTGCCCCAAAGAACAATGGCTCCGTCTGTCAGTCCTACGAGAGTAGAACTTAAGAGATTGCTTTTTGCTGCTTTCATGGCAATAAGGCTTTTTGAATTAATAGTGGTGATGTCTTTATATTGGTTATAAGTGTTTACTAAAGCATCATAACTGGCTTGTGGATAACTAAAGGGTTTACCAACCGTTGAAGCATAGCTATCAACAACAGATTTGAGCTGATTTTTGGCAAATTCAATAATATCACTTTCAGAAACCTCTTCGATTTCAAATAAAGAGCCAGCATCGATACTCCAAGAACCAATTTTTTTATCACTGTCGTAGCTATTCCAACATTGTCCAAATTGTTCACTTGTGGAGAAGGCAATACCAGTCGAAGTTACGTTATTCTTTGTATAACTTGCCGCTTTAACATACCAATTTGCTCCAGTCTCAGTCCATGAGCTAAAGTTAGCCATTAAGGCATTGGTCGTTAAATTATGAATTTTAATAGAAGTTACGCCTTCGGTCGTAGCAGCATTATCGCCAGCAGTGAAATAGAAAAAACTGTCAAAGTTGCGTGAATCATCTTGACGAATAAAGTCGCTGTTGTTGTTCCAATACAAGTACTTGTTAGTACGCGTGTTCTTGATGGCATAGTAGTGATACTCACTTTCCGTGCTCAATGTGGGAATGGTTTGTGATCCAGCCCACATGACACAGCACATCATGAAAACGCTAAGGAGAGATAAAATCCTTTTCATGTGTTAAGTTTTAATTTATGTAATATTAATTTTAAAAACGTGTTATGTGCTGCAAAGTTAGGTACTAAATGTTAAGATAGCAAATGGGGGGGGTAAAAGATGTTAAAATACTTGGAAAATGCGAAAGTATTGTAGAAAGATGAAAAAACGACGAGTCAATTTTTCTTTGCTTCGTGCTAATGAAGTGGGGAATACGGAGACTTTGCTATCTATTTTGTGGGCTTCAGTCGTTAAAATATGCACGTTCGGTTGTCGTCCACTGGCCAGTGGACGACAACTGGTCGAGCAAGTTTGATTAGTTGCTTAGCTGCAATTTATCGGCCTAATTGGGGGGCGGGTTTGTAATCCGCGGCAGCAGCATGTTGCTTATAGTCGCTAAGCGACTGTAAGTAGATGTTCAAGCCGCTGCTGCCGCGGGTTAAAAACCCGCCCCCCCAATTAGACCGCCCCCCAATTAGGCCGATAAATTACAGTTTATATTTATCTTTAATTTCGTTTAGATACAAAGTTAACGGGTTGACAAGTCAGTTATTCACTTACTTGTCAACCCGTTAACTATTTATTGATTTTGGTCTAAATTACTGTAACTTTTGCTTGATTTCAACCTCTTGGAAGGTTTCGATGATGTCGCCCTCCTTGATGTCGTTGCAGTTGGTGAGTGAGATACCACACTCAAAGTTGGTGCTAACCTCCTTCACATCGTCCTTGAAGCGCTTGAGGGCATTGATCTCGCCCGTGAAGATAACGATACCGTCACGAATGAGGCGTGCCTTGTCGCTGCGTTTCACCTTACCGTCAATTACGTAGCAACCTGCCACATAACCTACCTTCGAGATGTGGTAAACCTGACGTACCTCAACATTGGCAGTTACCTCTTCCTTGATAACGGGTTCGAGCATACCTTCCATAGCTACCTTAACGTCCTCAATAGCATCGTAGATGACTGAGTACTGGCGGATTTCAACACCGTCGCGTTCGGCCAACTTGCGTGCTTGTTGTGACGGACGTACTTGGAAACCGATGATAATAGCTTCAGAAGCGGCAGCGAGCGTAACGTCGTTTTCGCTAATCTGACCTACACCCTTGTTAATTACCTTCACTACGATATTCTCAGTAGAAAGCTTGATGAACGAGTCAGCCAAGGCTTCCACTGAACCGTCAACGTCGGCCTTAACAATGATGTTAAGTTCGTGATAAGAACCCATCTTGAGTCGCTTACCAATCTTTTCGAGGGTGAGGACTTCGCGTGTACGGAGGTCTTGTTCGCGCTGCAACTGTTCGCGCTTGTTGGCAATTTCGCGTGCCTCTTGTTCCGTCTCCATTACGTGGAACTGGTCACCAGCTTGAGGTGCACCATTGAAGCCGAGTAATGTAGCGGCCATTGAGGGACCTACATTGTCGATGCGTGCGCCACGCTCGTTGAACAATGCCTTGACGCGGCCATAGTTGGTACCAGCCAATACGATGTCGCCTTGGTGGAGCGTACCATTCGAAACGAGGATAGTAGCTACATAACCACGACCCTTGTCGAGTGATGACTCGATGACTGTACCCGTAGCCTTGCGATTGGGGTTGGCCTTGAGTTCGAGCATATCAGCCTCGAGCAATACCTTCTCGAGCAATTCCTTCACACCCGTACCCTTCTTGGCACTAATGTCTTGGCTCTGGTACTTACCGCCCCATTCTTCAACTAAGAAGTTCATGGCTGCCAGTCCTTCCTTAATCTTGTCTGGGTTAGCGTGAGGCTTATCTACCTTATTGATAGCGAATACGATAGGCACGTTGGCTGCTGTGGCGTGAGCAATGGCCTCTTTTGTCTGAGGCATGATGTCGTCGTCGGCAGCGATGATGATGATAGCGATATCGGTCACCTGTGCACCACGTGCACGCATAGCGGTGAAGGCTTCGTGACCCGGCGTATCGAGGAAGGTGATGTGACGACCATTCTCAAGCGTTACGTTGTAAGCACCGATGTGCTGCGTAATACCACCAGCTTCACCTGCGATAACGTTTGACTTACGTACGTAGTCGAGTAATGAAGTCTTACCGTGGTCGACGTGACCCATTACGGTAACAATCGGAGCTCGCGGTTCGAGATCTTCAGGCGCATCTACCTCTTCGGCAATGGCCTCTTGTACGTCAGCTGCAACGTATTCTGTCTTAAAGCCAAACTCTTCGGCCACGAGGTCAATCGTCTCAGCGTCCATGCGTTGGTTGATGCTGACCATGATACCGATGCTCATACACGTACCAATAACCTTCGTTACGGGAACGTCCATCATCTGTGCCAATTCGTTAGCAGTAACGAACTCGGTGAGCTTTAATACTTTGCTTTCGGCCTTTGCTTCGCGACGTTCTTCTTCAGCGCGTGCGTGTTGTTGCTCGCGCTTTTCCTTACGATACTTAGCACCTTTACTGCCCTTTTGCTTGCTGGTGAGGCGTGCCAACGTTTCCTTTACTTGCTTAGCAACGTCTTCTTCCGTTACCTCAGGCTTTTGTTGCTCCTTGGCACGGCGATTGCGATTCTTGTTGTTGCTCTTGCTATTGTTGCCTTGGCCATTTTGGTTGTTGCGGTTTTGGTTATTGCCGCCTCCATTGTTGCCATTATTGTTGTTACGCTTCTTGCCGTTGTTGTTGCCATTTTGCTTAGGCTGATTAGCGGCATTGTTAACGTCGACACGCTCCGTGCCGATGCGGTTGCGCTTCTTGCGTTGGCCGTTGCCATTGCCTTGAGCCTGACCGCCACCATTCTGACCGCCACCGTTGTTATTCTTATTACGGTCGCGACGGCGCTCGTCCTTCGACTTCTTTTTCGGACGTGTGGTTGAGTTAATAGCGCTGAGGTCAATGGTGCCAAGCACCTTGGGACCAGAGATTTCGGTTTGTGTGCGGAGTTTAAATACGCCGTTTTCTTCTTCGCCAATAGCCTTAGCGCGTTCTTCAACTGAGGGGCGAGTGTTTTTGGGTTGATTGCCGTTCTTGTCTTGGGTCATAAGTGGGTTGTTGGAAGGAGTTGAGTCGTTGGCAGATGCCTTCACTGCTTCCTCTGTCTCGGCTTTAGTGTTAGTTGCTTGAGATGTTTTGGCAGCGGCTGCGTCAGCCTGGGGCTTCTTTTTATTGTCTTTTTTATTATTGTCAGATTTTTGAGACTTTGCATTGTTGGCTGCAGAAGTTTGTTCTGCTGCATCGAGGTCGATGTGTCCTACAATGTGTGGCCCTTTCACTTCGGGCACAACCGTTTCAACCATTTGGCTTTCGGCCTTGCGCGCTGTTTTGGCTGAGCGTTTTTTCTCTTGACGGTCTTGCAACTGTTCTTCAGCCTTGCTGCGTAAACTCTTGTCAGCGCTGAAGGCACTCTTCAAGAGTTCGTATTGCTTATCGTCAAGCTTTTGATTAGGGTCGTTGGTTGCCACTGGTGCACCTTTCTCTTTTAAGAGATCGGTGATAGACTGTAGTCCAACGCCAAATTCTTTAATTGCTTTATTTAATCTGATACTCATGCAATGTGATTAATGGTGGCTAATGTTTCTTTTAGGGTTAGGAGGTTAAGTTGGGGTTAGGAGGTTAAAAAAGTTAGTATTGTTAATTTCATTGTAATCAACATTGTAATCAACGTAAGGTAACATTATAACCTCATAACCTAAAAACCTTCTTTTTTAGGGAGTGAGTCCGAAGGAGCCAACACTCATTTAGGGAACATTAGCTTTCGGCACCTGCCTCTTCAGACGCAGGCTGGTTGGTAGGCTCAGCAACTTCAGTTTCGGGAGCTTCAGGAGCTTCGGGTGCAGCAGGAGCGGGGGCGTTGTTGTCGCTCTCGAACTCAGCACGGAGTACACGCAAGAGTTCGTCGACGGTATCCTCTTCGAGGTCGGCCTTTTCGATAAGCATCTCGCGTGGAGCGTTGAGTACGTCTTTGGCTGTTTCGAGGCCAATAGACTTGATGGCATCGATTACCCACTGGTCTATTTCGTCAGCGAACTCGTCGAGGTAGATGTCTTCTTCGGTATTCTCTTCACCCTCCACTTCGCGGAATACGTCGATGGTGTACTCTGTAAGCATAGAGGCGAGTTTGATATTCATACCTCCCTTACCAATAGCGAGGCTAACTTCTTCAGGGCGGAGATAAACTTCGGCCTTCTTCTCTTCTTCGTGTAGCACGATGCGTGACACCTGTGCGGGGTTCAACGCACGTTGAATGAAGAGAGACGTATTGGTAGTGAAGGGGATAACGTCAATGTTTTCGTTATGCAACTCACGCACGACACCGTGAATACGGCTACCCTTAACACCTACGCAAGCGCCTACGGGGTCGATGCGGTCGTCGTAGCTTTGAACGGCAATCTTGGCACGTTCGCCTGGAATGCGTGCTACGCGGCAAAGGCGGATAAGGCCTTCTGCAATCTCAGGAATTTCATTCTCGAGTAGACGCTGCAAGAAGGCAGGAGCTGTACGTGAAAGGTAAATCTTAGGATTGCCGTTTGAATTGTCTACGCGGTCAATAACGGCTGTTACGGCGTCACCTTTGTGGAAGAAGTCGCGGGGTATCTGTTGTGACTTGGGCAGGTAGAGTTCGTTCTTCTCTTCGTCCATGAGTAAGGTTTCGCTCTTCCATGTCTGGTAAACCTCGGCAGTGATGAGTTCGCCCACGCGGTCTTTGTATTTATTATATAAGGCGTCGTGTTCGAGCTCGAGAATTTTGCTAGCCAAAGTTTGACGAAGTGTAAGAATGGCGCGGCGACCAAAGTCTGCGAAGTGGATTTCTTCAGAAACGTCTTCACCCACTTCATAGGTGGCGTCAATCTGTTGTGCTTCGCTCAGTGATATTTGCTTATTGGGGTCTTCTACCTCGTCGTCGTTAACGACAACGCGGTTGCGATAGATCTCGCAGTCTCCCTTCTCGGGGTTAACGATTACGTCGAAGTTTTCGTCCGAACCAAAGATTTTGGCTATAACGCTACGGAAGCTTTCTTCGAGCACACCCACCATGGTAGTGAGGTCGATATTTTTATTTTGCTTAAACTCAGCAAAGGTTTCGATGAGACTTGCTGTCTCTTGCTTTTTCTTAGCCATGCTTGATGCTTATATTTTTTGTTAACAGGTTAAGTTGACAAGTTAACGAGTTGACGAGTTAAGTTAGTCCTATCAGTTAACGAGTTGACAGGTAGAATGTTTTAAATGGAAACTTACTTGTTAACTTGTCAACTTGTTAACTAAAAAGTCTACTTAAAATCGATTACGTACTTAGTTTGTTTCACTTGGTCGAAGCTGAAGTGAACGGTGCGCTCGACGAGTTTAGGACGCTTCGCGCCCTCTTCTCTTACTTTCTCTTCGAAGGTGAGTGAGAAGCCTTCGGGTGTAACATCGCCAAGTGTTCCTTGTAGTTTTTTCCCCTCTGTAGTGAGCACTTCGACGCATTCACCCTGATGAATTTCATACTGTTTGAGTACTTTGAAGGGCTGTCCGATGCCAGCGCTGCCTACTTCGAGTTCAAAGTCCTCTTCTTCACGATCAAGGTGGCTTTCGATAAACCGGCTGAGTTCAACGCAGTCTTCAATCCAAACGCCCTCTTCGTGGTCAATTTCTACTACGATGCGGTCGTCTGCACTAATGGTTAGATCAGTAAGGAAGTATTCTTTCCCCTCCAACCACTGTTCCACCAAATTCTTTACAAAGTTCTTGTCAATCATTCGTTGTTGTTGAGTGGTAAAATAATGAGTGAGGAACTTTTTAGAAAGCCCCTCACTCAATCTTGTTTGCAAAGATACGCATATTTTATCATTCATGCCAACAATCAGTATAACATTTTTAGAACTCTGTAACGAATTGTGTGGGCAAAATGCTTTAATGACGTGTGAACTACCGCTAAATCTTTAGTTTAGCGGTAGTTTACTGTGCTTTCTTATATTCGTTAGGGGTGACTCCCATGATGCGCTTAAACATGCGTGTGAAGTGTTGTGGATATTGAAAACCTAAGTTGTAGGCCACTTGGCTAATGCTCTGTGTGGGGTCGAGAATGAGTTCTTTGCTTTGATTGATGAGATAATTTTGAATGTGTTCAGTAGCAGTTAGGCCCGTCTCTTTTTTGATGAGGTCGCCAAAGTAGTTGGGTGAGAGGCGTAACTTGTTGGCACAGTATTTTACGCTTGGTAGTCCTTCCTGGCGAGCTTGTCCAGAGGTGTAGTAAGTGTCGAGCAGGTGTTCGAATTGCGTAAGAATGTCGTGGTTCACATGCTCACGAGTAATGAACTGGCGTTCGTAAAAGCGTAGGCAGTAGTCGAGGAATAGTTCTATGTTTTTGGTGATGAGGCGTTTACTCATGCGGTCGATGTTGTGTTCGATCTCTTGCTTAATTTGCACCAAGCAATCGTCAATGACGTGGCGCTCGCGTTCAGAGATGTGGAGTGCTTCGTGTACGTCGTAAGAGAAGAAGGTGTACTCTCTGATGTGACGCCCTAATGAAGTGCCGTGAATAAGGTCGGGGTGAAAACACAAGGCATAGCCTTTAGGTTGGAACATCTCGCCATTGTCTACACTGCCTACAACTTGTCCGGGGCCCAAGGTGACGATGGTGCCTTCTTGATAGTCGTAAGTCTGTTTGCCGTAGATGAGGTCGCCACACTTGGTGTCTTTTAAGAAGATGACGTAGAAGTCGAACATATTACGGTGGTGGCGCACGAGTGGACACTTTGAAAAGTCAATCACTGTGACCAGTGGGTGGAGCGTCTCAATGCCAAAAAGGTCATTATACTCTGATATGCTTCGAATGCGTGTGATAGTTTCAGTCTTTTCCATGAAGTATGTTTTTTATAAGTAGGTGTTCAAAATTAGTTGATATGAATTGGTGCAGTATTTCGTGCAGAAACATAGGTTGAAGAGGGAGCGTAGCGGGCTACGTGACCGATGAAACCTATGTTTCTGGGCGAAAGAATGCGCCAAGGCATATCGACTAATTCTGAACATGATTATATAAACTAATTTTGAATACCTACTTATTCGCAAATGTACGACATCTTAATCAAACGCGCCACGCTGAGCCGTAAAATCGTGAATAGATAGAGATTTGGGGTAGGTGATAGAGTTACATTTCGTCTTTCTGCAGACAAAAAAAGTACTGCAAGTACTCAATGAATGAGTACTTGCAGTACACGTGTATTATAGGTCTTTAATTAAGTAGAACTTACTTAGACTCATTGATAGTACAGATGCTGACGCGGTTCCAGTCAGACTCAGAGAACATATTGCCTACGCCTTGACCTTCAGCGTTGATGCGGTTAGCAGCAATCTTGTATTTGTTAACCAAGATAGTCTTAACAGCTTCAGCACGTGCCTTAGCAATCTTGGCGTTGATTTCAGCACTACCCTCGGGTGATGCGTAACCCTTGATGTCAACAGTGCTATTCTTGTGATTCTTCAAGAAAGTAGCAACGCGCTCAACGTTGGGGAGCTGTGAAGCGTCAACGATGCTCTTGCCTTGACGGAAGGTAACTGTCTGCTCGAGTGAGTTAGTGCTATTAGTGATAGTCTTTGTCTCAATAATGGGCTTCTGATTGCGAGCGTCGTTGAGTTGCTTCTGGAGGTCGCGCTTGTCAGCAGCGAGCTTAGCTAATTGAGCGTCCTTGTCGTTAACTTGTGAACGGAGGTCGTTTATCTTAGCATTCAAGCCATCAACTTCAGCTTGGTCGTAAGCCTTGAGGAAGCTCATGTAGTGCTTGCCATTGCTCTTGTTCTTGAAGTGATAAGCAACGCCAGCCATGAGTTCGAAGGCTGCCATGTCCTTGTGGGTAAGGCCAGGTTCGATGGGATTGAAGCTCTTGTCATCAGTCATGTTGAGAACGATAGAGGGCTTGATACCGATAGTCCAAGCCTTCTTTTGGCCCAAGTTGAAGTTGAAGTTTACGCCATACTTGCTGGTGAGGTAGTCATGGTCTTCACCAGGATAGTAATTACGACCCCAACCGATGCCTACTGCGAGTTCAGTTTCGAACAAACGGGGCTCGCCTTTGTAGCCGCAGAAGATATTAGAGAGGTTCAAACGACCCATTAATGTGAGGTTGTGAGCATCGAATATATTCTTGCTAGGAGTAATGTTGTTAGCTGCTGTGAGTTGTGCACCTAAACCAAAGATAGGAGTGATTTGCTTATTAATCTCGACACCATAGGTAGCACGAACGTCCTTGATGTAGTCAGACTGCGTGAGGGGTACGATGCCACCGCCTACGAGACCTACTGACCAATTGTCAAAGAAACGTGAACCTTGTACGCTCTTTTGAGCACTTGCAGTGAGCACTGCTAAGCTCATTGCTGCAATAGTAAAGAACTTTTTCATTGTGGTTGTTATATAAAAATGTTTTGTTGATATGCGATTATCATAAGCGGAACAGCGTGCTTTGCTATATGTATATATAGATAAGTGTATTGCGCGCATCGCATTGCGCTATCATACCCACTCAAGCAGTGGGGTATATAATCGTAATGAGTGTGTGTTTCCGCTTCTGGGGAACAAAAATACATAAAGAAACAAAAAATGCAACGCTTTTTTCTAATTATATACTAAATGGAATATTTTTTCTGAAAATTCGACTGCTTGTTTTGGCCATATCAGTGCGAAAAGTTATTTTTGTGGTGTGAAATTTGCGCTCACAGAGTGCTCGTTACACGTAAACGTATTTAAAATTACATAAAATCATTTCATTCCCATGGAAAATCAAGAACAAAATGATGGTCAGTTGAAGATTGAGCTGACTCCCGAAGTAGCAGAAGGTACTTACGCTAATCTTGCTATCATTACTCACTCAAGCGCAGAAGTTGTTTTAGACTTTATTCGTGTACTCCCTGGTGTACCTAAGGCCAACGTTAAGAGCCGTATCGTATTGGCTCCCGAACACGCTAAGCGTTTGCTCTTCGCCCTTCAGGACAACATTCAGAAGTACGAAAAGGCTTTCGGCCCTATCAACTTGCCAGGTGCAGCTGAACCCGCACAACAAGGTGGTCGCACGGCTACTCCCTTTGGTGTACCCGAAGGCAATGCCTAATCAATAAGACTCTATCTTTATATTTTTATTCATAGGCTGTTTGCTCCGCTCTTTTAATGTTTTAAAAGAGTGGAGCATTTTTTTGTTATAGTTCAAAAATTTTAAAATATTTTATTCGATTATAGTCCCTATATTTGCAAAAAGAAAATCCTCTCCCCCTAACCTCCTCCCCCAGTTGGGGAAAGAGGTTAGGGGGAGAGGCAGTTATAAGACGAATCGTCTAATCGTTTTGTGCATAAAAAAGATATAAGCAGTCCTATTTCTTTTCTTCTGGAGTCCAATCTTTGTAAGGATACGAGCGGAGTGAAGAGTTATAATATTTACGATCGCCTGTAACCTCATGTGTGATGAAAGGAGCACGCTCGTAGGCTTCATTCTCGCTGCTTAGTTCGACCTCGGCTACGATGAGGCCTGCGTTGTCACCTAAGAATTCGTCCACTTCGTAGGTGTGGTTACCCACAGGGACAAGCCAACGATACTTGTCGATAATACCAGATTCGCAAAGGGTCATGAGTGATAGTGCCTCGTCCTTTGTTATTTCCTTTTCAAACTCATAGCGCGAGAGCCCACCATTGAGTGATGGCCCTTTGATAGTAAGGTACCCTTTGTCGTCGCGCAAGCGTACACGTACCGTTCGACCACGTCCACTGCAGATGTAGCCCTGCATGATGTGGCTATGAGAAGTGGAGAGTGATTTGAAATCGCCCTCCACTAAAAATTTACGTTCTATTTCGAGTGCCAAAATAGGAATGTTTTTTGTTGGATTGATTACTGTAAAGCCCAATAAGCTGCAGTGCCTAAAGCTGCGATGAGTAACAAGACAATGATGATGCCTTTGATTACATTCATGGCTTGACGGCGCTCCATAGCCTCACGAGCCTTTCTCTTTAGATTGTGTTGTACTTTATTCATGGTATATTAATTTTAAGAGTTAACAAGTTAACGCGTTAACAAGCAAGTAATTTTATCTTGCTATTTGCATTCAATCATTTGCACATTTGCACATTCTCACATTTGCACATTAACCACGCATTTGCACATTTACTACTCCTCATTGCCTTTGTCGGCAAACTCCATGAGGTAGGCTTTGATGAATCCGTCAATCTTGCCGTCCATTACGCCGTTAACGTCACTGGTCTGAAAACCAGTGCGGTGGTCCTTTACGCGGCGGTCGTCAAATACGTAACTACGAATTTGGCTACCCCATTCGATTTTCTTCTTGCCAGCTTCGATTTTGGCTTGTTCAGCCTTGCGCTTTTGGAGGGCGCGGTCGTAGAGTTGTGAACGGAGAAGGCGCATGGCATTCTCACGATTTTCGAGCTGCTTACGGCTCTCGGTATTTTCGATGAGGATTTCTTCTGTTTCGCCTGTGTCAGGGTCAGTGTATTGATAGCGCAAGCGCACACCCGTCTCAACCTTGTTGACGTTCTGTCCGCCAGCACCACCTGAACGGAACAAGTCCCATGATATTTTAGAAGGGTCAACGTACACTTCAATTGTGTCGTCTACCAAGGGCGTTACGAATACGGAAGCGAATGAAGTCATACGCTTTCCTTGAGCATTGTAAGGCGATACACGTACCAAGCGATGCACACCATTCTCACTCTTGAGGTAGCCGTAGGCAGAGTCGCCTTCAATCTCCATTGTCACGGTCTTGATACCAGCTTCATCGCCGTCTTGTAGGTGAGAGATGTTACACTTATAGCCGTGACTTTCGGCATAGCGCATATACATACGCATCAGCATCGAAGCCCAGTCTTGACTCTCAGTGCCGCCCGCACCAGAGTTAATCTTCAAGACGCACGACATTTGGTCTTCCTCTTGGCGCAACATATTGCGCAGTTCAAGTTCTTCTATGGCTTCAATGCACTTAGCATAAGCTTCGTCCACCTCCTCTTCGGTTACCATTTCCTCCTTATAAAAGTCGAAGGCAAGGGTGAGTTCGTCAACAAGCGTTTTAACGTGCTTGTAACCTTCAATCCACTTTTCAATGCCTTTCACCTTTTTCATTTGTTCTTCGGCACGTTTAGCATCGTCCCAAAATCCAGGGTCTTGCGTGCGGAGTCGCTCTTCTTCGAGCTGCATCGTTTTGGCATCTATATCGAGGTAGCGGTTCAATGCTGCTACGCGGTCTTGGGCATCTTTCAGTTGGTCAGAAGTGATCATGTATTGTTCTTTTTCGTTTCTCTTTATTTGTGGGGTGAAGAGTATTTTTAGTTGACAAGTAAATAAGCAAATGGGTAAGTTTGTTCTATTTTTAAAGGTTTACTTACTTGTCAACTTGTTAACTCGTCAACTTATTAACTAAGAAATCATTTCGTTGCTGCCGCAGCTTCGGCTTCTGCTTCGGCATAGATTTGTTCGATTTGTTCAGCATAGTGGTCATACACTACGCGGCGGCGCACTTTAAGCGTATTGGTAAGTTCACCATTATCCATGGTGAAGGGGTGAGGCAATAAGATAAAGCGCTTAATCTGCTCGTAGTGAGCAAGGTCTTGTTGCAACGTTTCAATACGCTCTGTGTAGAAACGAATGATTTCGGGCTTTTTGCATAATTCCTCACGGTCCTTAAACGTAATGCCATTGTCTTGTGCATACGTTTCGAGCAGGGCATAGTTAGGAACTATCAGTGCGCTGACGAATTTACGCTTGTCGGCCACGATGACAGCTTGGTCGAAGTAACGATCAAGTACCAACTTCGACTCAATCATCTGCGGCGCGATATATTTACCATTCGACGTCTTGAAGAGGTCCTTAATACGCTCGCGTAGGTACAATTCGCCATTCTTCATATAACCAGCATCGCCCGTATGGAACCAACCGTCTTCGTCAATCGCCTCTTTCGTTTGCGAGTCCTTCTTGTAGTAGCCCTTTGTAATGGTTTTGCCACGGAGCAAAATCTCGTCGTTTTCGCCAAATTTGATTTCAATCTTATCAATGAGACGACCGACAGATCCTAATGAAACGGGTTTCCCTGGGATGTCGCACGATACAGTAGCCATACTTTCTGTCAAGCCATAGCCTACTACCATATTGATGCCAGCTGCATGAACGAACTTCTCTACTTCGGGCGATACGGCTGCTCCCGCTGTGGGGAAGAAATTTGCTCGCTCCAAACCTAACGTCTTGCGCAGCAACTTTATCACCGTCTTGTCATACAACTTATATTGCAAGGTTAAACTCATAGGGGCCTTCTTTCCCTTTGACTTATAGTTGACCCAATAACGCTTGCCAACTTCGAGTGCTTCGCTGATGAGTTTGCGCTCCATAAAGGAACCATTCTCCATCTTTTCGAGCACGGCCTGATATACTTTCTCCCAAAAACGGGGTACAGAACTCATACAAGTGGGGTGTACCTCTTGCATAGAATGCTGTACGTCAGCAGGGCGAAGGTTGACGCACTGCAGTGCGCCTTCACTTATTCCTAAGTAACACCAAGCGCGTTCAAATATATGTGTGTAAGGCAAAAAGTTGAGGAATACATCATCTTCGCTCAAGGGCAACACAGCATCGTTTACGCGGAGCCCCTCACGGTATTGACCGTAAGTAAGCATCACACCTTTGCTCTGTCCTGTAGTACCACTGGTATAAAGGATATTACACAAGTCGTCGTCGTTAGCATCAGCCTGACGCTGGCGATATTCGGCTTTAAGGTCGTCGTCAATGCCGCCATTGAGGGCCTCTTTTAAGAAGTCGTCAAAGTAGACAGACAAGTGATCATTCTCATTCTTCTTGACTGAGCGGTCGAAGATGATAATCTTTTCGAGCGATTGAGCCACCGAAATGACACTAAAGGCCGTATCATACTGTGGCTGTTCGCCTACAAAGAGGAAACGCACCTGCGCATCATTGAGCATATAAGTGATTTGTGCAGCACTGCTTGTAGCGTAGAATGGTATCGTTGTTACGCGAATGCCGTAAGCACCAAAATCGACGTAATGCGTTTCAGGCTTATTTTGTGAAAAGACGGCTATATTTTCTTGCACTTTAACGCCGTGACGCAAAAGAGCAAAGGAAACCTTCTGTACGTTAAGAGCAAACTGACGCCATGAAATGGGTATCCACTTATTGAGCGTGTAGTCTCGATAACTCAGTGCAGCGCGGTCGCCGTACTTCTTAGCTTGCTCTAAGATAAGTTTAGATAGGTGACAATTATTTTGCATAGGATGCAGGTTTTAGGGGTAAAAACACTCTTTGCCGCAGACGAACATTGTCCGTTGCGGCTTGTGTCTTTTGCCCATGTGGGAAAGAATGAAGTTATTCTTCATTCGCAAAGGTATTTAAATAATTGCAAATAGGCAACCTTTTGTGCAATTAAGCGTGTGTGGAGGATTTTGTTGACTGCAAATTGAAAGCCTCTTCCCCTAACTCTCTCCCCGCCCAGAGAGGGGGGAGGGTAGGGGAAGAGGCTCTTAAATTGCAGCTTATCAATATTTAAACGTGCTACCACCTAAAAATTCGCGTAGGAGCGAGGTTGGAGGTAGTCCACGCGTAGAGATAGGCTTCAGATAAGTTAAGAACTTGCGCAGACGATAGGCTTCAGAGTATTCGGGGGCAGACTCGGGCACTTCCTCTAAGAGTGGTAAAGCTTGGTCACGTAAGGCTGCCAATTCGAAGAGCAAGGCTGTGTTGACCATTTCGTCAGCCTCCTCTTGGAAGGGGAATATCCAACGCTCCTCACCACGGCGCACAGAGGGCCATTGAGCAATCGTTTCTTGTGCCGAACGAGCACGATATTTATGATCGCGCACAATACGACGTAGCAGACGATTGTCAGTTGTGGGTATGTAGTTATGGTCGTCTAATAAAATAGTCGTCAACGCAGAGGCATAAATCTTAAACTTATGTTTATCGTCAACACCTTCTGTCAAGCGTGGATTGAGTGCATGAATGCCCTCTAAGATTAAGATGTCGTGTTCGCCCAAATGGTAGCGGTGACCACTGGGTACGCTTTTTCCCGTAGTAAAGTCATAACGTGGCGTTTCAACCTCCTTACCCTGAATGAGCGCATTGATCTGAGTCGTTAACAAGTCGATGTTCATGGCATCAATGTGTTCGAAGTCATAGTTGCCGTCAGCATCAAGGGGCGTTTTGGTGCGATCAACAAAGTAGTCGTCAGTCGAAATAGGCAACGGCTTTAGTCCACAAGCCATTAATTGCACACTCAAACGCTTGCTAAAGGTGGTTTTGCCACTTGAAGAGGGGCCAGCAATGAGTATTACCTTAATATCCTTATTAGCAGCTATGCGGTCGGCCAAGCGAGATATTTTCTTCTCTTGCAACGCCTCACTAAGGTTGATAAGGTCATTGGTAAGTCCCTTGGTGCAAGCCGCATTAAATTCTCCGACAGTGGTGATACCCAAAATTTCGTTCCAACGATGTTGTTCGTTGAACACTTCAAACATCTTAGGTTGCTCAATCATAGGGCGCAATTCCGAAGGATTATTGGGGTCAGGTATGCGAAGGAACAAACCATCGGCAAAGAGTTGAAGGTCGAACAGATAGATTTGTGAGGTCTTAATCAATAAAGAACCATAAAAGTAGTCGGCCGTATCGTCTAAGGTATAATAAGTAGTATAAAGTTTACCCAAACCTTCGAGCAACTTAGCTTTACTCTCTAATCCGTCTTGTCGGAAACGAGTCACAGCTTGTTCCGTAGGACACGTTATGCGATGAAAGGGAAGATCGGCCTTGATAATCTGTTCTATACGCTCCTTGAGTTTATTCACCACCTCTTGGTCAACCGCCTTACCTTCGGGTAAACGCAGACGGCAGTAGTAACCATTCGACACGGGGGTGTCGATGCGTAAGCGAGCGGCCGATCCATACGTGTCGCGTACGGCTTTATAGAGAACGAAAAAGAGAGAGCGCGTATACGTGCGCAATCCTGACGATGAGGTGATATCTAAGAATTCTACGTCCTTGTCATTAAAAAAAGTAAAGTGAAGTCCTTCTACCTTATTATTGACCTTAGCACTTGTTGGGCCATAAGGCATGTGAAGGTCGAGCATTTCATATACCTCCTCGAGGTTAAAGCCTACTGGCACCTTGTGCGAGCGGCCAGTGTTTTTACAACGTATGGTAATATTCACAGTTCGTAATTTACTAATGGTTTAATCAGAATGTGCTTCAAATATACGGCAAAGAAATGGAAGTATGTGTTACAAAAAAGTAAAATAAACAGAAGTCGTAGACATTTTGAACATAAATGCCGCAAAATCAGCACATAACACAAAAAAATGGCGTTAAAAAGTTGGCTAAAAAAAGTAAAGTTATTAACTTTGCAGCCGCTATGAGGGCAATAAGCCTTTATGGTCTATTCATAATATATTTTTTAATTCATACACAATGTACTTAGATTCTGAAAAGAAGAAAGAGATCTTTGGCACATACGGACAGTCTAATTCGGATACTGGTTCTGCAGAGAGCCAAGTAGCCTTGTTCTCTTACCGTATTGCCCACTTGACGGAGCACATGAAGCAGAACCGTAAAGATCATACGACTGAACGCTCACTCGTTAAGATGGTAGGTAAGCGCCGCGCGCTCCTCAACTACCTCAAGCGTAAGGACATCGAGCGTTATCGTGCTATCGTTAAGAAGCTCGGTTTGCGTAAGTAATCGCTTCGCCCGAAGTTTTCTTTACGACAGAAAATGCTTAACCCGCATAATTCGCAAGAATTATGCGGGCTTTTTTTTGTCTTGGTGAGTACATAGACAAACTGCAATCTATCTGCCTAATTGGGGGGCGGGTTTTTAACCCGCGGCAGCAGCATGTTGCTTATAGTCGCTTAGCAACTATAAGTAGATGTTCAAGCCTGCTGCTGCCGCGGGTTAAAAACCCGCCCCCCCAATTAGGCAGATAAATTGCAGCTAATTAAAACATTTTGCTCAACTGAACCTGAATTAGTACTGCATAGAGAAAGTGATGCCGCGGCGCATCATATCCTTCAATACGGGTGAGAGGCGCTTCAAGAAGTCGTCCCATGAACGTTTCTTACCAGGTGTCCACCCCACTTCACTCAAAGCTAAGGCACGAGGATAGGCTTGATAATAGATGCGTTCGGGCGTATTGATACACTCACTCCACAACGTACCTGCTACGCCAAAGAGATTGTTGCGCTCAAAGTCTTCACCCATACCCCATGCGGGATCAAGTTCATACGAACGTTTTAATGGAATAATCGGCATGCCCCAATTCACTTCAGGCATGTCGCCTGCAGCCATGGGGTAATCTAAGTAACAATGTTCACCAGGGCAAAGCATAATCTTGGCATTATTGGCCACAGCAGCCTCTAAGGCACGTTTGGTCAATCCATGGCGCCATGAGAAGGTGACGCACCCCGGCTGTATCTTCTTAAAGTCAGTCTCGTACCAAAACATAGGAGTCTTACCATACTTCGTGCGTAGGGTGTCTATTACACGATTAAAGAGATACTCTTGCAGGCGCCAATTTTCAGAGCGATCGGTTGTCGTAATGCCCAGCTGCTTCTTCAAAGCTTGGCAGTCGGTGCAGTGTGTCCAACAGTCGAGAGCCGGATTACCCGCCTCATCGCCTCCTAAGTGGATATAGGGCGAAGGAAAGATGTCGGCCAATTCACGGAACACATTGCCTAAGAACTCAAAGGTAAATTCCTTACCTGGGCACAGCAAATTATCAGACACACCGCAAGTAGTACGAATGGGCACTTGTTTGGCACCACACGTCAATTCTGGGAATACATGAATGGCTGCAACTTCATGTCCAGGCATCTCTATCTCAGGAACTACTTGCACATGATATTTAGCTGCATAGGCCACTAACTCACGCATTTGATCCTGTGTATAATACCCTGAGATAGGCACTAACATATCGTCCATACCCACACGCGAAGAGGCTTGTTGCGTAAGTTGCGGATACTTCTTTATCTCGATACGCCATGCTTGGTCATCAGTAAGGTGGAGATGAATGGTATTGTACTTATAACGAGCCATTTCGGGAATGAAAGCCTTTAACTCGTTGAAGGGAATGAAGGTACGACAAGGGTCGACCATTAATTCACGAATATGGGTACGCGGTTGGTCCGTAATGTGGAGTTGTGGAATGGCTTCGCAGCAAGCAGTAGTTCCATTGCCTCGCATGAGCTGATCGAACGTCATAAGACCATAGAAAACTCCCGTAGCAGTCTTACCATGTATGCTTACCCCCTTTTCGGTCACATCAAGCGTATAGGCTTCATCATCTTTCAACGAGGGGTCTAATCCTAAAGTAAGCGTAGCCTTGCCCGCTAATTTAGGATTACGTAATTTAGGCAAGCGCGTACGCAGGAGTTGCTCTGCTTGCAAGCACTCATTGGCTAACCCTTCGGCTGCCATTACTTCCCACACCTTTTCGAGCGAGAGATTACTGCCCTTTCTCACCTGCACGTCGACTGGCAGTGGCACTAAGGCCGTGGTAGGGTCGCATACTTTATTGGTCGTATTATCGGGTTCACTAAAGAAGAGACTCCACCCTGGAGCTTTGCGATAACGCAGTTCGGCCCCTTTGGGCACAATGAGTTTCACCTTTTTGCGGTTAATCCCTTCAAAGGTGGAAGCCACAGCTACAGGCGGCACATCGGAAGTGACACGTACTGTACGCAGGCCTGATAGACGGGCAAAGGCAAATTCGCCCAAGGTAGGAGTACCTTTTATTGTGATTTCTTTTAAGGCCGAACAGCTAGAAAATGCGGCATCGCCTACACGCGTCAATGATTGTGGTAGTTCAATTTGTGTCAGTGAGGTGCAAGCGAAAAAAGCTTGTGAGCCGATGCTCTTGACGTTATCGGGCAACAGAATGCTTTGCAACGCATGACGCGAATGAAAAGCATTATTAGGCACTACCTCACAATCTGCACCACTGAGGTCAACCTTATGAAGTTGATAACAAAGGTCGCGCAGTTGACGGAAGTCGGAATTGCCTTGTGTGGTAAGCTTTCCCGTTAATTTCAATTCTTTCGCGTCAGCCTTTTGTTGGGGTTTTAGCTCATTCATATTGCTAATGGTCTGTGCGCTTAACGGCAAACACATGACTGTAGCAATGAGAGTGGAATAAAGAATATTTTTCATAGAATTTGTTTTTTGATATTAACAAGTTGATTCTGTTTCCAGTTTGTAGATTATGAGGTTATAAAGTTAGTAATCAACTAAACTAACTCTATAACCTTAAACATAAAACTGACTATTTTTGGAAATAGCCCTAAAACAAATAAGAATCAGAACTTCACTATACGACTACCGTCTTCCTGTTCTTCGATTGAAACCTTTACAGCATCACCAGGTAATACTTCTTCTATCAATTCAGGCCACTCAATGAAACAGAGTGCTCCAGAATAGAAATAGTCTTCGTATCCCATATCGTATACCTCTTCTAACTTCTTGATACGATAGAAATCGAAGTGGTAAATCAGTTCACCCGTAGTATCAGAACGGTATTCGTTGACAATGCTAAACGTGGGAGAATTGACCACATCGGTCACACCTAGTGCTTCACATACAGCCTTAATGAAAGTCGTTTTACCAGCTCCCATCTTGCCGTAAAAAGCGAACACGGTGTTTTGATCAATTGCTTTTACAAATTCCTCTGCAGCAGCGTTTATATCGGTTAAAGCATTAATTTTGATTTCCATGCGATAAGTTATTATTCAACGTTTAAAAATTTTAGCAAGTGCTTTACGCTCTCTTCTACGGGCAGTTTAGATGTGTCTAAGCTCAACGCGGGGTGTTGAGGAGCTTCGAATGGAGCAGAGATTCCCGTAAAGTTCTTTACTTCACCACGTCTTGCACGTGCATAGAGGCCTTTAACATCGCGACGTTCGCACTCTTCAATAGGCGTCGAAATATAGATTTCTTTGAAGTCATCTTCCCCTATGATTTGCTGTGCCAACTGACGGAGTTCCTCTGTTGGACTAACAAAAGCCGCAATGGTAATAATACCAGTATCAACAAAGAGTTTGGCAACTTCAGCCACACGGCGAATATTTTCACGACGATCCTCAGCGCTAAACCCTAGATTGGCATTAATTCCCGAACGAATATTATCTCCGTCGAGTATGCGACAGAGTAGTCCTCGCTTATGCAATTCACGTTCGAGGGCAATTGCCACGGTACTCTTTCCGCTACCGCTCAGTCCTGTAAACCATAGCATAACGCCACGTTGATGAAGAAGTTGCTCCTTATCCTCTCGTGTCATCATGCGGTCGAATATTGGATATATATTTTCTTGTGTACTCATATTATGGGCAAAGATAGTGCAAGGCGAGCGCAAAGCAAAATGAAAACGCGATAAACTGCAATTTGTCGAGGAGTTGCGCACGAACGCAAGCTCACCTGGGGGCGACGCGTCCCCGAGGCTGCTGATAAAATAGCGTTTTATAGAG
>ENA-OVGJ01000404-OVGJ01000404.1-human-gut-metagenome-genome-assembly--contig:-NODE-404-length-21829-cov-4.715119_pt1 | contig 21829 bp, 14 predicted proteins | sample MGYA00237772_ERZ505423 | MGnify/ENA primary metagenome ERZ505423 (study PRJEB26158, sample SAMN06016386) | human gut metagenome | biome: human gut; feature: ankylosing spondylitis patient; material...
GGCGAAGCCGATCACAGGCAGAACCCTGGCAGCCCAGGGCCAAAGGCCCGGCGGCTGGCTCAACCCTCACGCCCGTAAGGGCGTGTCAACCTTCGGGAATACCGGCAAGCACCGCCCAGGTCCCGATCCCGATCCCGACCGCGCCTACAGGGCGCGCTCCCAATAAACTTTCTCAAAGTCAATATCTTCCGTCACCTTTAAGCTTCAGCCCCTTTGATGTATAATGACTGTATCACGTACCACCTTTCTGTATTTTGGTTTGTGGAGAATCTAAGATACATGCATGAAGGAAGCGTGATTTTTTATTTCATTTCAAAAAGCAAAGCTATGCCGCCGCATAGCCTGTTCATGTCAGATAGGGGCATTTTCATGAAACGTAAAAACAGAGTCCTTCTTTCCTTACTGGCCGCCGTCTCGCTGGCCATGGTATCCGCGCCTGCCGGGGTGTATGCATCAAATGCTGCTGCATCTGCCGTTCAAAGCAAAGGCGCCCTTTCTTTTGTGACCACTGCCAAAGACGCAGTGAAACACATGGAAGCCGCCGGCTTTGTGGATACCGACGGCTCCAAGCTGCAGGCCGTCATTCTGTCCTACGACCGGGCCATTCCTGCTTCATCTGTGGATACAGACACCTACTCCATTGATGATTACGGCACCACCCTTCGCCAAGAAGACCTGACCCAGGGAAAAGACCCCGGTCAAATCAAAAAAGTCTACGTCAATGACAAGCCGGAAATAGACGCCAAAGGCGGCACCGCCTCGGGCTCCTATGTCATCATCGAAGTGAATACGGACTACCAGACCGGACGGTTCCCCCGGTCCTACGCCATTACCATGTACGCCGGCGTAACCCAGAAGAAAGCCATCCGGGCGGAAAAGGGCATCATCCTCCCATCCGATGAAGCCATCACCAATTACACGAAAGAAACTTACGTAGGCTATGACCCCCAGACCGGGAAACCCAGGGCACCGGAATATTACAACTACGCCAAAGAAGGCTCCTACCATATCCGGGGCATTGAAGGATACCAGCTCCATACACTGGAAAACGGCACCGCCTTCCATGCCGTCCACTGCTTCGACGAAGCCAATGGCCGGTACTGGGACCTGGACCTGCCCTACGCCCTCTACGTGCCAAAAGACTACGACCCCCATAAAACCTACGGCCTGCTCCTTCACATTCATGACGCCGGCTCCATGAGCGCTGACCCCCGCCTCACCCTCACCGAATCCCAGGCCGCCTCCAACTACGCTTCTGAAGATTTCCAGAACCTCGCCAGAAAAAACGGCCTGGACGGCGTCATCGTAGTATGCCCCGCCATTCCCGAATTTTACGCCATGGACGAAGCCCATCCCCACTATGAACTCCGCATGGCCAGGGACAACTGGACCCTGAGCTGCGCCGAACCTGCCATTTGGCAGCTCATGGACCACCTCACCCGCCAGTACCACATCGATCCCGACCGCATCTACGGCAGCGGCCAGTCCATGGGCGGCATGACCATCATGGCCATGGCAGCCCAGCGGGACAACTATTTCGCCGCCCTCCTGCCCATGAGCTGCAAATGGGGCAACAACTTCAACAAAGACTACCCCTTCAACGGCACCGCCTACTACAACATGCCTGCCGACGGTACCATCGTATGGCAGAAAGACAGCCACGGAAACCCGGTGAACTACAACAACTGGCTCTACATGGTATCCGACGACAATATCCTCTACCTCAATACGGCCCAGGAAAATACGGAATACCGGGTACTCTATCAGGACCTCGCCGGTGTAACCATCCCCCGGGAAGAACTCCTCCTCGACAGCACCACCACCGCCAAGAAGCGGAACGCATCCATCCGCCGCCTCACCGCAAGGCCTAATGAAACAGGCATCTACCAGGCCGTCCTCACCGGCAGCGTCAGCCACATGTCCGCCTGGTTCTACGGCCACGGCACACCGGCCTGCTACGAATGGCTGCTGAAACAGACAAGAAAAACAGAAATGGCCCGCTCCAAACTGCCCCTGAACCGCCCCTTCGCCCTGGCAGATTAGCTGAAAAAAGACGCCGACCACATTTACTCCGTGGACCGGGAAGATCCCTCCCGTATCGTCTACTACCCCACCGGCCGCCCTGGCGCCGGTACCGAAGGATACAACTCCCCCGTCACCGCCCTGGGCTCCAAAGCCAGCCTCCCGCCCGGATGGACCCCCTCCGGTAAGGACTGAGGAAATACGGAAGCGTGGATAAGTTCCTGCCCTTCCCTGTTATACTCACTACTATGACAGAACCTGATAGTGAGAAAGTAATTGTATATCATAAAGGAAACTTTATTTTCACCTATGATCTTAATTTTAGGTTAAAGCAGGAAAAGCGACTGGAATTAGCTCCAGTCGCTTTTCCTGCTTTAAATCGGTATGTTCGCCATCCTTCCATAGAAGCCTCTTTCGCATGATGCTGATCAATCATCTTCTGCAATTCGTTTTTTCTCTGGTGAATCATCCTGCAACCTTTTTCAGAATACCCTATACCATGATATCCTCCCCATAACCGGAGCTTACCGGAAGTGAATGCTTCCGGAAAAGGGTACCGAATTTCCTGCTTCTCATACCTTACCTTTATATAGGTCGGAGCATGAAAGCATACACGCCCAATTGTGAGACTTTCATCAATAACTTCCTGCCCCAAGCGAAGACGCCCTGGCTTAAAGCAAGCTGGATCTACGAAATTTACCTGCTGAAATATCTCTGCTCTTTCACTCTCAAGAGAAATTAAATGCCACTGTTTCTCTCTTTGCTTATTGACATCCAGCTTTTCAACCAAACAAAGCGCGCCGCATTCTAAAGCCTTTCCTATTGTACTAACAGAAAAAACTTTTTTCGAAGCCTTAAAGCGAATCGTTCCCTTATCTTTCGTTAATGACTCGAAAAATCCTATACCATAAGCAGTGCTAAATAACAAGGTACCCGATTTAACCGTATCCAAATTCCCACTAACTTGCCTATATGTTGCAGGCATAATGAATTTCGCTCTTTGTAGTCGGGACAATTCCACACTAGGTTTCTTGCCACCAGAAGTAGTAGGTACTTTTGCTGCTTTTTTTGTTGTGATAGTAGAGTAGGATTTTTGTGTTTTCTTCTTTGCAGAAGCAGACGTCTCTTTTCGATTCTTCTTTCGCTTTCGGGAATTCTGCCTCTCCCACCGATGAAGCTCAGAGTATGAAAGAGTGATATCGTTTGACCAACTTTTAGTCAAATGAAATGGACATCCTGACAATATGCCATGCCCCATAACGCGCCTCCTTGACTCAAATGATGTTTCGAACAGTCCAGCTGCCCGCGATATACCTGCTTTCGAAATATCATTAATAGCATACGGCAAGGGATAATCTTTGGTTGGCTAAAAATGTACATCTTCCATCATTAGTCAATGCCCACATATATTCCATAACTATTACCGCCAGCCACAGAGCGATTCAGCCACTTACTTCAAAACGGGATGCATGTTCAGCAGATTTTCTAACGTTTGTCTATTCCAAATCTGTACATCCATTTTTCTTGCATAGTTAGTAATATGTTGGTCTATTGATGTTGAATTGGTAATAACTAAAGCCCCAATATCACTTTTCCTTTTTACCGCATCCGCAATGCCTATGATGTCCTCAATATTGAGTTTATCTGGATATATGCATTGTGCACAGCGTACGAGCAGGACTTCTCCATTACTCCTATCTGCTTTTAAATCCACACCTCGCCGATTAGCAACGCTGACATCATATCCAAGATTCCGCAAAAGTTTTGCCGATATACTCTTAAACGTCTTTTCATTAACTCTATCCAATTCATCCATATCCCATGATTCCGCCGAGGAGATACTTTGTGGTCCATCCTCATGATTAAAGACGCAGCCTAAAAGATACTCTTGATCTTTCTGGGTTTCCACTGACGGAAAAAGAGCTACGTCTGATAAAGAACGTTTGAAATCCAGCAATTTATCCAATTTCTCATCAAAACATTCCCCTTCGCCTAGCGCCGAATCATAGGCAATCGGAATGTACACGTTCACATCCCTTTTCTGTCCAATGCGATATACACGATCCGTAGCCTGGTCTTCTTTTGCCGGATTCCAGCTGCGCGACAAATGAATTACATTATTAGCTCCTGTAATATTCAAACCAACTCCTGCTGCTTCCGGCGATAGAATCAAGATTTGAAAGCCTGGGGCAGAATTAAACTCATCCACAATCTTTTGTCTGGATTCTGCCTCTACAGTTCCATTAATAGCTACCGGTATGTATATCTGGAAAAGTTTACTCAACTCACGCCTAAGTTTTTGCTGCATTAATCGCAATGTGACAAAGATGATGACCTTCTCATTTCTGCTTTTTATGGCGTATAGAATATACAGCATCCTTTTTAAACGGGCTGATGACATAAAGAAATCCTCTGCACTCAAATTCAGGAATAATCCTTCATTCATTCTGTCTAAATTAGGAAATAACGATGATGTTCTTAAATCGTTAATAATTTGCAGTGGATTTATTTTCCCTTTCGTTCTTTTTGCTGCTCTTGCTCTTGCGATAATTGATTCATATGCCTGCTTTTGTACAGGCGGCATGATTTCCTTTACCTTGGAAACTGCTTTCTGCGGTAGAGACTTTGCCACATCTTTTTTCATCCTTCGTATAAAAAGAGGATCTAAATCCCGTCGAAGTTCCATTCCCAAACCTTCAATAGCATCAGCATTCCCACCGGTCTTTATAATATTTTGTAAACTTTTTACATAATGGGAAGTAAATTCTTTTTGGCTGTGCATCTTACCCGGTGCCACAAAATCCATGATAGTCCACAAATCAATCCACGTATTTTCTACCGGCGTACCGGTCAGGGCGATTCCAAAATCATAATTCATCCCACGAACAGCCATAGAAACCAGACTTTGTGGATTTTTTATTTTTTGTGCTTCATCAATAATCATAACGGACCATTTCATTTTCCCAAAGGTCAACTGATACATGCGTAAAGTCTCATAAGTTGTCAGTATGATATGATTTTCCGTTAATCCTGCCAAATCCAACGTCAGGATAGGTTCTTCGCTATTTGCAATTCGCTCCACTTTCTTGTAATTAGATAAGTGTTCTCCATAAAGCAGGCATAGTCCATCAAAGACGTCAGGCTTAACAAATTTCTGATATTCATCTTCCCAGTTTTTCAACAAGGAAACCGGTGCTACAATGAGGACCGACTCCATATGTTTCAATGATTTCTTCATTCCGGAAATAAAGCTATAAGCCTGCAATGTTTTGCCAAGTCCCATATCATCGGCCAATAAAGCACCATGATGTCCTTCCAGCCAACAGTTAGCCAAATGACGAACACCTTCAATCTGATGTGGAAATAATCGGATTTCAGGACGTAACCCGGCAAATAATAACTTAGTCATTTGATCTGAATCTTTTGATTTGCCTTGATTATTTACATATTCCAAAGCATCAGTATTATCTTTGATGATAAGAATATTTTTTGTACTTTTTATGGTATCATCCGGATTCTCAGGCATATTTTTACTATCATTGGCATATTTATTCGCATGTTCAAAAACAGCATCAACAGTATCAATCAATTTCTCTGTTATAAGATATTTTGTCCCATGGTAGGAAAATGAGTCCTTTTGATTATTTATTGCCTCTAAAATAGAATCATGAATTTCTGACACATTATCTCTGGTTATCTCTAATTCATCCGTGTCTGATAACTCTTCTCCATCTTCAAGCTGAACGGATTCATCCGGGAGCCAATGACCATGCAATCCATTCAGCATAAATGGATTGGTTTTCCGTATATAATCACCAATGCACTGCACGCGATCTGAATATAAATTTATATCAAAATTGAATACGTCTTCAGTAAAAATACTCTGCGGCTGTTTTCGTATAATTTCTGCTGTTTCCTGATTGACTTTGCCAAGTTTCTTGACTTTTGCCAACCTCTCCTTCTGTTTCTTAGTGAAAACATATTGAACCTTATCTTCTCCCAGATAGTGTCTTTGTGCAGTAAATTTACGATTATAAGCACGCGAAAAAGAGTCGCCATTAACTTCATACTCCCCGCTCATATTCTTTTTTAGGAGTACTGGCATAACCCGGTAGGTTCCATCACCATTGCTTTCTACTTTAACGGAGAGTGCATCGGGAGCCATTATTTTAGTGCTCTTGATATATGGCTCTGCTGTTGCATCAGCTGCCTGAATATAGCTTTTGACTTTAGCCATAATTTCCAAGCCTAAAGGAACCAGTTCTTTCGAATCGGTTTCTTCCTCTACCATTTTATTAAAATGTATGACCTCGCGAACCAAATCATACTGGGCATGATTGAACATAAACGACATGCCCGTCCCCACTTTATGAATTTCAATATAGGAACCGATGATGACCGGATTGATAATTGGCTCATTATTCTTATCTCTGTACGTGATGGTAAAGGAGAAGCCTGATGTGCCGATACGTCCATTGGAAGTTACATAGATATCATATGGAAATACAGGTGGCAGGCCTAAAAGATGTCTTTTCCCTTCGCTAAAAGACGAGGCCGTATCATGTGGGATTACATAACAAGAATCCAAATATAAGGCTTTGCCCTCCGAATATAACATCTCAAGCTCACCTGTGAGCCATTCCCATTTTTGTTTATCCACAGAATCTGTCTTTTGAAAAGAATATCCTGAGTCAGTAACCTTCCAAGATGTATTCATTTTACAAGCCTCTATTAATCAGGCAATCCCTTTACCCAAAAGACTGCCACAACTCAATACATACCATTCGCACGACAATGTTCAAAAATCCATCTTCTCAAAGCACTCTGCCAGGAATCAGTTTCTGAATGAAGATGCGCTTTCTTGTAAACATAATTGGCCTGCGTGACATCGGTATAACTATATGTCCGCCTATACCCAGCTTTTTCAAAAAAGGGAATTGGTGCTTCTCCCATTCGATAGACTCTTACTGAACCATTGTGGCTAACTTCCAAGAAAACATAGTTTCCAATACTGCAAAGGAATAGACTCTGCAGCGGGCTGCAGCGTTCAAGGCGCGCATAAGAGGGAATCTTACTCCTATATAAACGATTAGCAATTTTCTCTGCTTCAGGACCTAGTACCACACGGGTATATTTCATATCCCTTAAATATTTTTCCCAGAATCTTTTACGATAAATCCACATCTTATCAGCTGATACGTCTCTTACCGTTGTCTGGCTGATAATATTAAAGAACAAATCAAGGTCTGTTTTCTTTCGCCAATAGAGATAAATCTCCACTGCCTTCGGATTTACATCGGCCCAGTGATATGCCTGGTTATCATCTCTTGGATCCCCCATTGCCTTGTTTAATTCAAAAAGCAACTCATTACGATAGTGGATATCATTTCCTTTATCAACTGCAAAAATAGCATTTTCTGCCAAACGGGGGACAAGATTCTTATAAGAATCGGTATGAGCAATTTCTCTGAACAAATTCATTTCCTGCGTGTCATTCTGGCTGTTCTTTATTGAGGCTAATATAATAGATTTCTTAGTAAATAAAGTCCAGGGGAAAAAATTGGGGAATAAAGGATTATCTTTGAAAAATGCAAGAACCCCTTCGGTTATGTAATCCGCCAGATAGTATGGCCCTTTCTCGGATAAAAAATTCTCGTGTCCCCTTAAATAGGGTACTGCATGAATAAGGTCATGATTCTTTGCTAAAGCCGACCTGATTTTCTTTCCCAATGAACTAACTGCCATATTATTGTCGGCATAGATATTGAAATATGCATTTACCGCCCGCCGGAAAGACGCGGACTTCTGAAAGTCAATATGATCAAGCAGAAACCGTATGACCTCATTATTGTCTTTTGCCATAGATAACAATACAGGAAAACATCTGGCTTCTTTATGGCTAAACTCAATCGTTTTATTTTTCCCTTTTACAGCAGCAGTAACCTTCCCATACAGTTTATTAACATCAATACCTGCGACTGGTTTTCCCGAAATATCTCCCAATCTTCTTATAAGTCTGTTAATAGCGATAGGCTGCACAAACATTTCCTTGGTAGATAAGCGAGTATAATCAGACAGAATTACTCCACTCTCTTTAAGCTTTGAAAGAGTTTCTAGTAAGGTCTCCATTGGGAACTCCTTTATCTCGATGATTCTTTAGGTGGCATCATAGTGAAACGCAAATCAATACGCCTATTTTCCGCCTTTCTCTCTTCATCAGTCGTCACCGGTCTCGTATCCGCATAACCGGAACAGGAAAAAATAGGATTACCTACTGCATTTTTAAGCTGCTTCAGTGATTCATTATCCTCTTCCAATTTTGTTAATGTATTAATGGCTCTTTCGGTAGATAAATCCCAATTAGAGCGATACCGGGGATGGTTTTCTATTGGATCACTATCTGTATGACCTTCAATGAAAATGGTATCTACCGAGTTTTTATAAGTATCCTCTTGGAGTACCCGATAAAGCACTTGTGACAATTCATTGATATGTTCTGCTCCTTCACCATTAATATCTGCTTCTCCGGATTCAAATAAAACACCTGCCGGTATTCGAATAATTCCCTGATCTTCCACAATTTGAATATCGACATCATATTGCTTCATTTCGGCCTTTATCTCTTTGAGCATGGCATTTCGTTTTTCGGTATTACCGGTATATTGATTTTGAATATCGCCTACATTGAGCATAAAATACGCTAGTGCAAGGACAAAGACACCTAATAAGCCAGCCATCAAGTCACTTAAACAGGTACTAAAAGCGTCACCATCTGCTTCCTGCGACGATTTCATTCTGAACCTTTTCATAAATTACTACCTCAGCGAAGTTTTTGCTTTATAAATTTATTCAGATCTTCTACCGATTCAGCAAGATCCTGATTCAAATCCTGTATGCCGGATAATGCTGTATTGATACTGGAGTCAAAAGCACTTAAGTTCTTGACCAGTGCCTTATTCGTAGCATCATTATAGCCATTAATTCCTTTATTTAAGATGTCAAAGGTCTTCTGCAGCCCATCAGAAACACCCTTGAAGTTATTTTCATATGCTTTCCAGGAAGTTTCAATGTGTTTAAGCGCATCGTTCACTTCTTTGACTGCATTGGCATTTGCCACAGATGCCGTTTGAATAGTGCCTGCCTGCCTATTTAACTCCTTACTGATAGACTGCTGGGCATCAATCGCTTTATCCAAACTCTGACCAATCTGCTCCGACACCTGTGCCATAGGCCGTGATGCATCCGCAAATTTGCTGGCTGCATCCCCTGCAGAGTTGATTAATTCTTTATTTCTGGAAATTGTGGTCTGCAGACTCTCAACCATTGTCTTTAAAGCAGCTTCATGTCGTTCCATATCATCATGAACCATGCTAAGAGTCTCTTCCAAGCTCTTCTTCATACTGCTCGATACGGTAGAAAGTTCATTACCGGTTTTGGAAATAGATGCAGCAGCGCCCGTCAAAGCATTACCCATTGTATTGGCCGCCTGCCCAGCATGCTCAAGAATTGACCGATTAGCTGTATTGGAAGCATCTGTTAACGCTTTTACTGCCTCATTTAACTGCCTTGCATTGTCCTCATTCTGTTTAGCAGACTTTTCAAAGGCAAGATTCATGGACTGCTGCAGTTTGTCCAACGTTGCAGCAAAAGAAGCCAGCTGCTTACCTGTCTTTTCGTCAATGCTTCCGGCCAAAGCATCAGCCCCGCTGCTATTCAGCTTGTCAATCGATTCCTTTAAGTCATTAAATACCGGAACCAGCTGCTCCTGGAAGCTGGTATCCAAACTTTCTGAAATAGCAGTCACAAGCTGTGTACTGAATAATTTCATCTGTTCTGTCTGCTGCTTTGATTCAATAAGGCTATCCGCTAATATCTGCTCTGTATTTTTATGAGTAAAAATGAAATCTAGTCCTTCCGCTACCTTATCTATAAGAATATTATAATTTTTCATAAGGTAGGAATAATAAATATTATAGCCAATAGCACAGATTATACCCGCTACCGAGGTTAAGAAAGCTGTTGACAATCCCTGAAACAAATTCTGGATTCCGGAACTTAAAACTTCCAAATCCTTAGAATCAATATTGATTCCATTGAGACCAACAGTAAGGCCAAGAAAAGTTCCTAAAATACCAATGGCCGTAAATATTCCGGCCAGATTCTTCCAAAAACCAACCATAAGGCCGCGGGATAATGTTTCACTATTGAAGTAGTATTCCGCATTTTCTGTGCTATAGATTTGATATCTGCCTTCCATGTCCGGGCCTACATGGATTAAAGAGGCTTCATACTGTTTCCATAAAGAAGCAAAGCTCGACTCCTTCATTGCTGCTTTAAAATTCTCAAAAACTCCTTTTTCATTAAAAGATTGTCCTTTAAAATTTTCCAATAAAGTCAGTAACTCTTGAAGTTGCTTCTTTCTATCGTTGCACTTTCTCCAAAAGAAGTAATACCAAAATCCAAATGCAATCACGAATAGCACATAGTACCAAATACTATTAACAAAGGGACCAATAAATATCCAAAAAGTACGCATTTTTAATTCTCCTTATAATCCGCCATGTAGTTTAAAATTTTATTTCTTTGTATGATTTAATCTAATAATATCATATGCAGGCTTTCTACGACAAATGCAATAGAAATGGATAAAATTCTATGCTTCTCTGTAACCATCTCAAACAGTATAACGGTTGCTTTCTTGTCCCTATCCTATCTCAACCCCAGCTCTATAAATTCATTTTCCGTTACCCTAAGTCCACTCTTTTCAAATCTTTCGCCTCGCTGGTCGTAGATTTCTTTCAACATATCTTTCCTATCTTCTTTAATTCCCAGATGGATTTTTCTATGACAGATGGGACAAAGGCAGATGATGTTGGCATATACGTCCAGACTGTGGTCAAAGGAAGCCTGCATGGCCAGGGGGATGATATGGTGTCCTTCCATATAGGGTCTATGGGTGCTCTGGGCCAGGAAAGTCACATGGTCCGGGTAAAGCTCACAAGTGTAATGGGCAAAGGCCAGGGCCTGACGGCGCAGGATGGAGGAGCGCTTCCAATGCTTTGATTTTGCCACGTAGGTACCGGAGGGATTTTCAGGGGAATCAATAGGCGCATCCGGTGTCATGGGAATGTCCATTTCCCGGGCTGCCACATTTTCCTGTTCTATGAATTCTCCGCTGGCGAAGCGGAAGTAGTTGTTCAGTCCGGCGCTGTACATCTGGTGGCCCAGTCTATTAAGATTAATGAAATCGGGATCTTTGTACAGTATTTCCTTCAGCGCGGCCAGTTCCTTCAAGTCCATAACCTCATAAATATCCCTTTTCAGCAGATTCTTTTCTTTGAGATACCGTGAAATATAGCTTAAGGCATCAAAGTAGTGTTTCACAGTGGAATCTTTGACTTTTCTAACGTCTTTCAGGTATTTGGCATAGTATTCTTTCAGCACCGCCTGATTTTCAAAAGAATGTATTCTTTGTGTATCCATAATTCATCATCCCCATTCCCAAATACTGTTTACCGGCTTTATTACAGCCCCTTCACCCACTCCACTGCTATCCTGTCCGCACCAAGCCAGTCCACATTTTCCAGTTCCTCTTTCTTCACCCACCGGAAGGCAGAATGTTCCAGGATGGTCAGGGTCCCCCTTGCTACGTGGCACAGGTAGCATTCCATGGTGAGGTGAAACTGGGGATAGTCGTAGTCCACAGTGCCCAGGAATCGGTCTACTTTGATATCAGCAGCCAGTTCTTCTTTGATTTCCCGCCGGAGGGCTGTTTCCGGCGTTTCGTCTTTTTCTATTTTGCCGCCGGGAAATTCCCAGTATCCTTTGAATTCCCCATAGTCCCGGCGGGCAGCAAATATTTTATGATTTTCTACGATCACCGCCGCTGCCACATGAATGGTTTTCATCAGGATTTTCCTTCGATTTTCTTTTCAAAACGGTATTTCTGTTTCACGTCCGGATATTTTTCATGGTCCACTTCCGACAGGAACATGGCCAAAGGCCGAGCGTAGATGCCGTAGTCGCCATAAAGGGCCCGGTAGACTGCCAGTTTTTCTCTTGTTTCTGTATGGGTGGCTATGGCTATGATCTGGTAGTCATGGTTTTTGAAGTGGTGCCAGATTTCTCCGGCTTTTGGATTTTCACGCATTTGGTCTCCTTTGGGAATATAGAGATTTGAGAATTGAGAATTGCCAGGGCGGCAGGTAGCTGCAGCGTCATGCAGCTGCTCTTCTCGCTGACTGGTATTTAACCGCTTATAAGTCATTAACGTCATGTACCGAGATTATTCACTGCGTTCAGAATGACCCGCCCCGGCGGGAAGGGGCTATGTCGTTAGAAATGCCATAAACCATTCTTAACGTAGTGCAGGGAGATTTCTCGTCTCTCTTTCACTGGCTCCATGGGAAGAGGGATTTATACCGGCTTGTGCCTCCGCTCGAAATGACAGGGCAGGCGGGAAGGATGGGTACGCAGCTTCCTGTTTCCCTTACAGCACGCCGGCGCTGTCGGTTTTGGTGATGTATTTGGCCGGGATGGGGTTATCCAAATGGTAGATGATGGTCATGGGCTGGGAGCCTTCCCATGTCATGAGGTGGGCGGGGCCCAGGAAGGTGTAGGCCATGGAGGATTTGTAGGCGTCCTGTTTAGCACTTCGCACGAAAAGGAGTACGGTGGTCCCGTTGTCTCTCTGGTGGATATAGCGCTGTCCTGTTTTGGATTCCGGCGTGGTGGTACTCTGGCTCTGCCAGTGGAAGGTTTGTCTGTCTATGGAGTAGTCTTCATACAGAGTGGTATCGGAAAATTCTTTTTCCGATTTATTGAGAGTCACCAGAAATACATCGGTAGGCGCAGTCACCACATCGCTGTTTTCCGGAGTCAGATATTTCACGCCTTCCCTGATGCTGCCGGGTTTGGCAAAGCCCAGGGCCGCAAAGAGCTGATCCCTGCTGTAGTTGCAGTATACTTCCAGAGGCGTTTGGTAAGGGAGGTCCGGCTTTTCCGGAATGACATCGATGGAGTCATACTGCCAGCGAAGGAGTGCCTTGATTTCATCGGTCAGTTCATGCTGTCCCCGAAAGCGACGCACTGCGTCTTCCGGTGCCGGACAGCTCCATTTGCCGCCTTCCGGATACAGGGTGAGCTGCCACATGCGGAGATATTTTTTCTCCATTTCTGTCAAGGCCGGCGGCATATTTTCATAACACGTTTCCATGAAGGAAATCCATTTGGGCGAGTCCATGGAAAGCACTCTTGGCAGGGCTTTCCGAAGGACTTCTTCCTCTTCGGTCACAGGAAAATCGGGAATGAGCCCGGCATCAGCCAAAAGGCGGGCAAAGGTATGTTTTTCATTATAAAAGGTATGGGGATGGATGGCGGTGGCTTTGAAAAATTCCTCCAGTGTAGGAATATGGCCGGTGGCCGAAGCCAGTTCCTTCACCATATCCATGTAAAATTCATTTTTCCGAAGGCGGCTGTTAATATTTTCCAGTACATGGCGGGCAGCGATTTCTTCCAGCTGAATAGAGCAGCCTTTAGGTACATGGGGAAATCCATCCTGAATTTCTTTCTTGATGACCACATGACTTTTGCCCAGAAGAGAGGCATAGCGGGAGGCAAAGTCGTACTTCCTGTTGGCCTGGGCTACGAAATCCAGTACCGTGAGGCAGTCTTTCTCCGGGAAAAGGCGAAGGCCGCGCCCCAACTGCTGAAGGAAAATGGTCATGGAGTTGGTAGGACGAAGGAAGAGGACTGTATTCACCGCAGGAATATCCACCCCTTCATTGAAAAGGTCCACTACGAAAATGATGGTGAGGTCTCCGCTTTCCAGCTTCTGCCTGGCCGCATTTCGAACATCCTTCGGGCTGTCTGCGTCCAGGGCCAGGGCTTTGATGCCCTGCCGGTTGAAGTAGTCTGCCATAAAATGGGCATGTTTTTTAGAAACGCAGAAGCCCAGGGCTTTCACGTCTCTCATATCCGCTGTATACCGCTCCAGGGCCTGGATAATGGCACGGACCCGCTGGCTGGCCAGGGCCCCTTCCCCGGTATATACATTTTCCAGTTCTTCTATATCATAATGGCCGCCGGTCCACTTGATATTGGAAAGACTCACGGGATCGTCGATGCCAAAGTAATGGAAGGGGCAGAGCAGGCGCCGCTCAATGGCATCGGGAAGCCTGATTTCTGCCGCCATATGACCGCCGAAATAGTTCAGTATGTTCTTCCCATCCATTCGTTCCGGCGTAGCCGTAAGGCCCAGCAGGATTTTCGGATGAAACCAGTCCAGAAGCTTATGGTAGCCTTTGGCCGCCGCATGGTGAAATTCATCTACAATAATCATGTCATAGTAGAAGGGATCCATTTTTTCCCAGAACTTTTGGCTGTTAAAAGTCTGAATGGACATGAAAAGATGCTCACTGCGGGCGGCATGGTAATTTCCCACAGCCAGCTGTCCGAAGTTCGGATCTTTCATGACCTGGCGGAAGCAGGAAATGCTCTGTTTCAGGATTTCCTCTCGATGGGCTATAAAAAGAAGCTTAGCATTTCCTTTGCGGCTCTGATAAAAATTCCGATAGTCAAAGGCAGAAATAGCGGTCTTCCCCGTGCCTGTTGCCGCCACCACCAGATTATACCAGCGGCCCTTACCCAGTCTTTCTGTGCGGAGGGCATCCAGCACGGCCTGCTGGTAGGGATAGGGCTCAATATCAAAGGAATAGGTGGTGTCGCTCCCCTCTTCCTTCCGTCCCCTTTCCCGGTCGATGGCACGGCTCAGTTTATCAAAGTCCGATGCCTGAAATGGCTGGAATTCATCGGAATGCCAGTAGGTATCAAAGGTGGCTTTCATCTTGGCAATGATACCGGGCAGGTCCTGCTCAGTGACCTTCATATTCCATTCCATACCGTCAGCAATGGCGGCGCGGGACAGGTTAGAGGAGCCTACGTAAGCCGTAGAAAATCCGCTGTCCCGATAGAACATATAGGACTTCGCATGAAGCCTTGTTTCCTTCACGTTATAGGAAATCCGAACCTCCGTATTGGGCAGCTCCGACAGCACCTTCACTGCCTTGGGATCTGTGGCACCCATGTAGGTAGTGGTCACCACTCTGAGATGGCCGCCGCCGGCAGTAAACCGGCGAAGACAGGGCAGAATGAGGGAAAGGCCGGAAAAGCGGATAAAGGAAATCAGCATATCCATGCGGTCACAGGTCATGATTTCCCGGTTCAGCTCATGAATCATGGATACATCATTCCGAGAATTGGTAAAGAGGAAGGAATTCACCAGTGATGTAGCCGGCACTTCCCATTTCTTTCTGGCAATCTTATTGGCTCGATGCTCCAAGGATTTCAAAAGGAACTGCTCCGCCGTCACATCATGGCCATCTCCCAGATTTGCAATCCGGGCCGCCAGCTTTTCTACCAGCTCATTTGTCAGTGCCAGCTCATCTTTCACGCAGTGGTCCTGATTTTCGTCGGCAATATCCTTCAGACAGAGCCGGATCAGCTTTTCCAGATAAGAGGACAAATACCCCACTGCCTCCTGGGCATCCACATCCTCCCGATCCGCCCAGATTTCCTTATCCGCCAGCGCCTTTGTCAGCTTTTTATCAAAGTCCCTGGAAATAACCTTCTCATATACGCCGTCCTTCAAATCAATGATGTCAGCCATAGGAACCCCCTTACAATTACTACCTGTATTATACCAGGGCTCGTAGAAAAAATAATGAAATATGTTTTCCTGCTTTCTATTATACAAAAAGTCATGACAATCTATGTCATGCCACGCAAAAAAAACAGAAAAGCCTATCAGGGGAGTCTCCAGGTAAGTTCCAACCAATGAATCAGGCGTCCGCGCCTTGGCTCTCCCGCTTACGTGGGTGCTGCTCGGAACATGTCGTCAGAGAGAGGAAAGTCCTGCGAGCGCTCTTCCTTATTGCTTTTCTGTCTTCTGTTTTTTGGGTACTGCATTTTCTTCTGTCTATCATCGGCCGATTGTAGAAGAAGGGAGGATTGAAAAGTGGAATTCCCTGATGATTCTTCATTCCCCTGCCCTTCTCTTTACCGCGGATGTGGAGGATGGCCGTTTGGAAATCGGATTCATCGTCTCATGAGGTCTTTTCATCCCTCTATTATTAATATCGTTGAAAGTTCCATTTCTAGACCCCACTTAGAAAAATTTTTTGAAAAATATGGTAATCCGATGACCATCGATTCCCAACCAGGGGCGAAGATGGAGATATGAAATCTAACGGGCGGGGATGGTATGGGTCAGCAGAGCATCCACTTTCTCCTGCCTTTCTTTTATGACCTGCTCCACCCGTTTCCGGATCCTTCCGTCCAGCTGCTTATCTGGAAACCAGGGCCAGCCCCGGGCAAGACGCATGGGCTTATCGGGGCTGTAGGCGCCTCCAATGACCAAGGTTTCCGTGCCATCCAGGTCATTGACCTCCCCGTCTCTGGCGAAAAGTATGGACAGAAAAGCGGACTCCACGTACACCCTGCCACCGTGCCAGTCTTTCAGACGATAAGCTTTCCTATTTATTCTGCCGCCTCATCCATCCACCTGCATCACCCGGGTGGGCCGCATTTCGTAATTACCGTGGATGCAGAAAAGGGTCATGGAAAACTGCAACAGCAGCTGCTTTTGGCAAAGGTCACGGAGTCCATTGGACATAGTGAGCGGCCTAAAAAACTAAAAGGCCATCTCTTATGGAAAAAGCGTACAACCGCCCTGGCGGTTATACGCTTTTTCCATAAGAGAGCCCATTTATAAAGGTTTTATATAATAATCTGGTGCCTTCTATAATTTAGATGCGTCCCCTTTGAACACTCTGGACCTTTTGAACCTGGGCGGCGAAAGGCGCTTAAATCCTCAAGCCCCAAAAGGGGCTTGTCCAGACTCTCAGAAGTACACTTCCGTCACGCCGGCGCCTCCGTTGGTGGGGTCAGCTTCGTGGAAGTCGGTGACGAAGTTTAATGTTCTGAGATAGTCCTGCACGCCTCTTCGAAGGCTTCCGGTGCCTTTGCCGTGGATGATACGTACCGGAGAGATGCCGGCCATGAAGCAGTCGTTGAGGAAGCGGTCTACTTCGGGGATGGCTTCGTCCACTGTTTTCCCTATAATGTTCAGTTCTGTATGCACCTGGGCCACGGAGCGGGTCATTGTCTTTTTATGGGCATAGGGCAGGATTTTCTCCTGTTTCTTTGGCTTTTTGGCTTTGAAGAGGTGGTCCGGGGTGACTTTGACCTGGATGAGGCCGCACTGGACAGATACCTGGTTTCTGCTGACGGAAACAATGGTGCCTTCGCTGTCTATGGTGTCGATGTACACGTAGGTCCCCTTCCGGATCTTGTCTTGGGGAAGGGGGTCTCTCCTGTTTTCTCTGCCCGGCACAGCAAGGCCGTCGATCCGGCCGCGGATGTCGGAAATCTTGTCGCCCAGTTTGTTTTTATTCAAAGCGGCGGCGTTTTTCTTCAAATCTTTGATAATGGTTTCCGACTGCACCCGGAGGTCCCGTTTCATATTTTCCGCTTCTTCTCTTGCCTTTTCAAGGATGGAGTCTTTCCGCCGGTAAAATTCGTCTCTGGCGTCTTCCAGGGAGTTTTTCAGTTCTTCCGCCTGATGAAGGGTTTTATCCACCCGGTCCTTTTCTTTGTTCAGGTCCCGGCTCTGCTGGTTGAGGCGTTCCATGACTTCTTCCATGTTATGGAGGGGCGATTCGTTTTTGAGCTGGATGGCCCTTCCCAGAATCATATCGGGCATGCCGAAGCGGCGGCAGATGTTGAAGGCGTTGCTGTTTCCTGCAACCCCGATAATGAGGCGGTAGGTGGGGGCCAGGGTCTTTTCGTCGAATTCCACAAAAGCGTTTTCGATTCCCTTCGTTTCATAGGCCAGTTTCTTCATTTCACTGAAATGGGAGGTAATGATGGCCGGTGCCCCTTCCATCTGGAGGTATTCCGTAACGGACTGGGCCAGGGCAGCGCCTTCCACAGGATCTGTGCCGGAGCCCAGTTCGTCCAGCAGCACCAGATCCTTTGGTCCTGCCGATGGAAGGAAGGAAACGAGCTGTGTAATGTAGCTGGAAAAGGTGGAGAGGTTATCCTGGATGCTCTGTTCATCGCCGATGATGGCATAGATATGTTCATACACGGGGAGCATGGACCCTTCTTCCGCCGGAATGAAGAGGCCCGCCTGGTTCATGAGGGATAGAAGTCCCGCGGTCTTGATGGCAATGGTTTTGCCGCCGGCGTTGGAGCCTGTGATGACGAGGATGCGGAATGTTTTGCCCAGGGTCATGGACACAGGCACCACCTGGTCATCGGGGATTAAAGGATGGCGGGCCTTACGAAGGTCCAGCACTCCTTCGGAGTGGCGAGCCTTGACGGCTTTCATGGAAAGAGCCAGTCTGGCCCTGGCGAAGATGAATTCCATATCCGTAGCCAGGCGGCAGTTATTTTCCGTCACTTCCACCGTCTTCTTCACCTCGTCTGTCAGGTTCTGCAGGATGTCCTGGATTTCCTGCTTTTCCGCCGCCGTCATTTCCGCCAGATCGTTGTTCAGTTCCACGGAAGCCATGGGTTCCATGAAAAGGGTCTGGCCTGTGGATGAGCGGTCGTGGACGATGCCGCTGAATTTATAGCGGTATTCTTCCTTCACCGGCACCACGTAGCGGCCGTTTCTCTGGGTGATAATGGCATCCTGCAGGTAGGGCGCCATGTCCTTATCCTGAAGGATATGCTGGAAGGAACGGCGGATTCTTGACTTCACCGTTTCCTTCTGGGTGCGGATGCGGTACAGTTTCAAGGAGGCCTGGTCCTTCACCTCTCCGTGCTCGTCAAAGACCCGGTAAATATGGGAAATCAGGCTTTCCTGGGGCACGATAAGGGAGGAAATTTCTTCCAGCGCCGGGTACTGCAGATGGCGCTCTCCTTCGAAATAGTGATGCATTTTCTTGTAGGTGTCCAGGGAATTGGCCAGATCGAGGAACTCTCTTGCCGTGAGAATGCTGCCCTTTTCTGCTTTCTTCAAAAGGCCCGGAATATCATGGGTTTCCCCCAGGGGCGTGGTGATTTCCTTTTCCAGAAGCACCGATGCTTCGTCTGTTTCCTGCAGGCTTTTCTCCACCACTTCCGGCACATAGGAGGGAGTGAGCGAAAGGGCCCTTTTCTTCGACAGCACCGATGGTGCCAGCTCGGCAAGCCTGTCCCTGATTTTATCAAATTCCAGTATTTCCAGTATGTCTTTTTCCATTTATAATACTCCTCTGAAAAAGTGCCCCCGGGTGACTTCCTTCTCCTTTTGGGAAGAGGGAGAGGGTGCTTGTCTTACGCCGCCAAGGATATCCATATATTCGGAAATCACAGGGGCCTGGTCTTTTTCCGCTCTCATATCCAGCACGAAGCCGGTAAGGCCCGTGCGCTTTAATTCATTCAAATAGGGCGCCATATCCAGTACATGGGAATTTAAGATATGCATATGGCACCATTCATCGGTCTTCACAGGGAACCGGCCTCCCTTTCCGTCTTCCAGGAAATAGGAGCCTTTCCTGCAGTACTGAGGGCAGTGGTTCTTGTCTTTGTCCCCCATAACGCTGTTAATGACGCAGTACTCGGAAACCATCATTTCCGTGCGCCCATATACAAGGGCAGACAGAGGGATGGACGCCGCCTTCACCATGTCCCGGATCTGGGGCATGGTGGCCTCCTCCGACACCATGGCGCCCTTCATGCCAAAGCCTTCGATTTCTTTCACCGCTTCCCCGTTGAAAAGGTTAAAGGAAGTGCCTGCCAGAAGAGGAATCGTCCATCCCTCTTCCTGCCAGACCTGCAGAACACCGGGATACTCCGCCATCATGGCGTCGGGAGAAAGGGCGGCCAGACGGGTCAGCATACGGTCTTCCTTCTCCCTGTTCTTCTCCCGCACCACCCTGGGCAGGGCAAAAATCATGATACCGCCCTTTTCCTTTACCAGGGACAGGGCTTTTTTATATTCCTCTACCCTCACAGAGGAATGGTCGTATGTTTCTCCGCCGAAGATGAAATGGGAAACACCCAGGGCCAGCCCTTCATCCACCTGGTCCAGGGAAACGGTGCGCAGCACTGCATGGGGCTTTTCCTCGGGAAGGGGCGCAGAAATAAGGGGAGAAAAGGTAACCTTCCCCTGCTTTGGGATGTCCCTTTCATGGTCCTTTTCCCGCAGGACGGACAGTTGTTCCACCGCTTCCTGCCTCATATGGTTCAAAAGGCTCTTCGGCACCATGCATCCCTTATTCCTGATAAACGCTTCTTTCAGAGTGAACCAGGTGTTTCCCAGACGGCCCAGCTGCTTTTCTATGTCCTCTTCCGCAGTCACCCGGGAATTGGCCTTTTCCGCAATATAGTCAGACGAAAGGCTCACCTTGTGGTCCTCCTGGTCCCATGCAGTAAGGACAAGGGGCTCACCGGGAACCGCTTTAAAGGAAAGGGACAGAGGTATCTTTCCCTTCACATCCTTCATGGCGGTGGAGTGCTTTTCCCCTTCCACCACAAAGTACACCTGGCCCCCATCCCTCGGTCTTTCCGTAAAGCGGACGGAGAAACGGCCCTCCCCTTCCTGCCGTACATCTTTCACCGGCACAAAGGCCATGGTCTGGTGGTTCGTTTCATAGGAAACCCCCACAGCCCGGGAAAAGTCTCCTCCGCTGCGGAAGCTGAAAAAGCTGCCTTTGACGGACTCCGCCTTTCCGGCATCCACGCCGTGGTTGCCCGGCGCCAGTGCTGTCATCATATGACTGCCGATGTGGTCATCCAGATAGGAAGACGCATAGCCGCGGTTGAACTCCTCTTTCAATATATTCACCAGAGGCGCCGTATCCGTCTTTCTCCCGCGCTCCGCCTCATCAATGGCCCGGCGGTAAGCGGATACGGTGTTATACACATACTCCACGCTCTTCATACGGCCTTCCACCTTGAGGGACGATATGCCGGCAGAGAGGAAATCGGAAATCCGCTCCATGCCCAGCATATCCTTCAGGCTTAAAATATAATTTCCCCTATGGTTCAGCGCGCGGCCTTTTTCATCCACCAGATGGTAAGGCATGCGGCAGGGCTGGGCGCAGGCGCCGCGGTTGCCGCTGCGGCCGCCCATAAAGGAGCTCATGAGACACTGGCCGGAATAGCACACGCACAGCGCCCCGTGGACAAAAACTTCGATTTCCACGCCCGATTTTTCCACAATGTTTTTAATTTCCGGAAGGGACAGCTCCCGGGACAGCACCACCCTCTGGAATCCCAGGGACTTCATGAACAGGGCGCCATCCAGATTTGAAATAGTCATCTGGGTGGAAGCATGAAGAGGAATGGAAGGCGCCAGCCTGCGGGCCAGGGCCGCCACTCCCAGATCCTGCACCAGAAGCCCGTCCAGCTTGATGGTATCGAGGAAAGAAAGATAGTCCCGTAAATCCTTCATTTCCACATCGCCAATGAGGGTATTCAGCGTTACATAGACACAGGCCCCATGGAGATGGGCCTCCCGTACCGCCTCCTTCAGCTCCTCATTGGAAAAATTACCGGCAAACCGGCGGGCGCTGAAAAGTTTGCCGCCCAGATAGACCGCATCAGCCCCTGCATCCAGGGCTGCTCTCAAATGTTCCGGCGATCCTGCCGGTGCCAGTAATTCCATGGTATTCCTCCTGTGTATGATAAAAAGGGTTCTTAAGTTAGACCGGCCTTCGGCCGGAGGGTTCGTAAGTTTGACGGCCTTTCGGGCCGAGGGTTGTGGTATCGCCCTTACGGGCGATGAGTATGAAGTCAGCGTTACGGGATTTACTTT
>ENA-OVGJ01000431-OVGJ01000431.1-human-gut-metagenome-genome-assembly--contig:-NODE-431-length-20987-cov-91.878177_pt1 | contig 20987 bp, 18 predicted proteins | sample MGYA00237772_ERZ505423 | MGnify/ENA primary metagenome ERZ505423 (study PRJEB26158, sample SAMN06016386) | human gut metagenome | biome: human gut; feature: ankylosing spondylitis patient; material...
ACCGCCGTGTCAATATCCTGAGTGGTGTAAACGGCGTGGGCAAGAGTACTATATTGAATAAGGTGATAAAGGGTCTGGCGGCTGGCGGTGAATTTCCTAGTCACATGATCAAAGGTGTGCATCTGAAGGTGGAGCCGGAGGAGGCAAAGTGGATTAGATATGATGTAATCCGCTCGGTAGATAGACCATTGATGAATGCCGAGATGATCAACAAGATAGACCTTACCCTGGTTACCGAACTCGACTGGCAGCTCTTCCAGCTGCAGCGCAAGTATCTGGATTACCAGGTGAACATCGGCAACCGCATCATCGCCGTCTTGCAGAGTGGCGAACCGGATGCAGCCTTCAAGGCTCAGAAACTGAGTGAACCGAAGAAGATGTTCCAGGATATGGTAGATAATCTTTTCAAGGATACCGGCAAGACCATCATTCGTACAGCCAATGAAATCCGCTTCAACCAGATAGGTGAGCAGCTCTCGCCTTATCAGCTCTCGGCTGGTGAGAAGCAGATTCTTGCCATCCTCCTCACCGTGCTGGTGGAGGACAACCAGTCATACGTCCTCTTTATGGATGAGCCGGAAATCAGCCTTCATTTCGAATGGCAGAAGCAGCTCATCGGTCTGGTACTGCAGCTTAATCCGAATATCCAGATCATCATGACCACCCACAGTCCTGCTGTGGTCATGGATGGATGGACCGATAGGGTGACGGATGTGAGCGACATCACGATATAAGTGAAAAAGAAGTATTATGGCTAAACGTTTAACTGATAATATCAATTCCCAGTTCTTCGAGGCAGCCAACAGGATGACCTCGAAGAAGGCTCGGCGCAAGATTGTGGCTTACGTCGAGAGCTATGATGATGTCTTCTTCTGGCGTTCTGTACTGGGAAAGTTTGAGAATGAAAAACGCTATTTTGATATCATGCTTCCTACCCGTAACCAGCATTTAGACCGAGGCAAGAAGGCTGCTATCTCCAGTATGCTGAAGGGAGTAGGTAGGGATATGATAGCCTGTGTAGATGCCGATTACGATTATCTGCGTCAGGGCTCAACCGAGTCTTCCCAGCAGATGTTGGAGAATCCTTTCATCTTCCATACCTATGCCTATGCCATTGAAAACTTCCAATGTTATGCCAGAGGATTGCACGAAACCTGTGTGATGGTGACGCTCAACGACCGTCGCATCTTCGATTTCGAGCGTTTTCTTGAGTCCTATTCCCATACCATCTGGCCCCTCTTCTTATGGCACATGCTGTTCTATGTGCGTCATCGCAAGATGTCGATGCATTTTGATATGGCGGAGTTTGATAAGGTCATCATGCTGCCTTCTGTCCGAATCCAGGATCCTAAATGGGCGATAGATTATTTGGGAAAGAAGGTGCGGGCAAAGCTGTTCCAGCTGGAGCGCCGCTTCAAGAAGTTTAAGGATGAGTTGGATGAAATGGCTCTTTACCTCAACAATCTGGGTGTAAACGAGAGCAATACCTATTTATATATACAGGGTCATCATCTCTTCGACCTGGTAGTTAGTCCTATCGTCCAGAGCGTCTGCGATGCTTTGCGCAACGATAGGGAGAATGAAATCCGCGACCGTGCCCTCCATTCCGAGCAGGCCCGCACCGAAATGGCATGTTATGAGAATAGTCTGGGCAAGGTGAAGATGATGATGAAGAAGAACACCTTCTACCAGTTCTCTCCCGAATTCCAGAAGATTCAGGCGGATGTGGAAAAATACTTAGAAAAATAATATGAGTAAGAAGCTACTATCGGTAGATGGTAGCTGGATAATAAAAAAGCGTCCAACAGGCGTTGTGCGATTGCACATCAGCTGTTGGACGTTTGCATATCAGCTGTTGTGTAAGCGCACATCAGCTGTTGTGCGGCTGAAGAAGGCTATATAGTCAACGACATATGTTAGTTCTTCGACCGACTTCTTATACTTGTTTCAAAGACTTGATTTGTATGCTTTAAAAGTTTGATACGTATGTTTCGAAGAACTATTCTTCATAACCTTTGTCTGCCAATTGTTTTAATGCAACATCTTCTTCATTGAAGGTTTCCTCGTATATGGAGTTTAGCAATGATGCCTTGACCTTGACAAGTTTATAGTAAGCTTCTTTTTTGGTACGCTCATACTTTTCGTCATCAGTAGGGCTGGTAAAAGTCTTCTTTGCAGTTTCTGCTTCAGTCGTGATGGGTTTCCAAATAAGTTGTCGCAATTGGTCTCTTTGCGACTTCACATTGCCTGCAGTGGCTTGTGGCATGTTCTCTATCGTAGAAGCTAATTTGTTATATTGCTTGTCTACTAAAGTCTGCACTTCGTTTTCTGTCTTTTCTTCTGTTTTTACTTCTTCATCTGAGCTGGTGTTTGGGACAGATGAAGTATAGTTCTCGAAAGAATCGTCAGGGATAGGGTCAGCTACATGGAGGCTGTTCAGTATATGGATATAGGCATTTTTCTTTTGTACGAAAGCCTTGATGGCTTTCTGCTGCTTTTCAGCTAAAGCCTTTGAATCTTCTCCTCCTTCACCATCATTGAATTGGCAGTTTATTGGCGACCATACTAACTTTGTCACACGATAAGCACATTCTGTATAATTTTCTTTAGTTGGAGTAGGCATACCATCAATTACTGCAGTCAATGAGTCTAACTGTGTGGTAATAGATGTCTCTATTTGTTTTTTTGTCTGTGAAGTGTCATAGAATAAATATCCAAAACCTCCTGCAAGTCCTACAAAGAACAAGACGGCAAAGATACCTATCATCCATCCACTAACGTTTTTTTTCTTACTTTGTTTTTGATAGAAATCCAATAGTGGCATAAAACGAGGATCTCCTGCCATTCCTGAATTCTTCACCTTGTCTATACAACGGCAGAATAGTTTCCAATATGCCTGTTGCTCTGTATTGCCATGTCTGTCAGCATTTTGTTTAGAAAGCTGCATAAGTTCCAATACATCTTCCAACGAATTGGGAATAGGATAATTCTCAATAAAAGACACTCTCTTGCTTTCTAACATAACCTCTGTAAACATATTTCCTCCTTGAAGTTTTTGGAGGTCTTCATTAAACTTCTCTGTAGTTTGGTTGGCATTGACATTTCTGAATTCATAGCCACATTCTTCACATCTCAAAGCACCTGCTTTGACGGGAGCTCCACAACTTGGACACTTCACTATATTACCATTTTTTGATGGGTTGTTTGACTTCTTCATTTTTGTTAGACGTCCTTCCACAACAACCATCACCTCGTCAGGGTCTTCACCACATGCTTGTGCACGTTTGCGAAGTATGTTGCGTTCCTGTTCGGTAATAACACCATCGGCAAGTACGCCGTCAATAAGTTCTTCTAAATCTTTTGTGTACATATTTTCTTCTGTTTAAAGTTTCTTAATTTGATTCATTCTGTAAAGTATAACTATATATATCAGCAACAAAATGCCATTTATAATAATGTAGTATGGCATTTTTATGCAGATGGCTGCAAAGCAGAAATGGCTGATGAGAAAAACAAATAGGAATAGGGACGACATAATCTTGATATTTATTCCAAGTTTATTGGAATCATATTGCATTCCTACTATAGGAACAAGAACTGCCGTGAAGCATGTTGTGCTGGCGATACCGCATACGATGTCGTTTTTCTCTCCTTCCGCTATGCTGAAAGCTAAGTAGCCTATTAGTACAGCCATCGCAATAGCTATAATAGTGAGCACAGTGTTAATCCTCATAATTGTGATATTTTTTGTTACATATTTGTTGGCAATGGCGGTGGTGACAGAGCCACAATTTTGAGAATAGCGGGTATCTTCTCTATCGGCTGCCAATTCTGCATGCCTGGCATCCATGCCAAGGTATCTTTGGTTACGGTCTTGTTGGTTACCAACTGAGAAAATTCGCTTTCACTTAGTGGCCCTATGGAACTTCCTTCTATTGCCACATAGATAGTTGTAGGCGATGGTGTTGCAGAAATCGTCTTTATCGAACCAGGTACATACATGTTCTGCATGCTTTCGTTCATGACGTTGACCATCTGCCGTGCCATCGACATTCCCAGACCGAACTCTACGAGCCGGTCCAGGGAAAAAAAAATGTCATTGTTCATATTTGTTGTATTTTATATTATTGTGCAGGAGGAGGTGGTGGTGTGCCCATATCACCAGGTGTTGGAGGTGGTGGACATGTTGGGGCAAACAGGCTACTTAGTTCCTGTACGTTGCCAGCCAGTTCCCATTGAACCATGCCCTGTTTCCATACGTATGTTTCTTTGGTGAGTTGTCCCATTTGTGCCATTTGTTGTAGTTGAACCATCTCGTAAGGTCCCATCTGTTGTCCGTTGACTGATAGCATATACTTTATGTTAGGCATAGGTGGAGGCGTGTTCATTGCATTTTGCATTTGTTGTCCCATGTTGTTCATCATGCCAGCCATTTGGTTGCCGAGTGCGCTTCCCATCATCATGCCTGTCATCATTCCTGCGGGGTTCATGGAATTGTTTCCTCCGCTTCCCATATTCATGTTTCCCATCTTTCCTAAATTCTGTGCTGTAGTTTTTAGAACATCAGCCTGTAATCCGGCAGAGAAAGCACCCATGTTGTTTTGCTGGGTCTGCAGATGTTGGGCATATTGTCCCTCCTCGCGTTGTATTCTCATAGTCTCTTTCATATTCTCCATGTTAAGAGCTTGAGTATCTTTGAGATTTTGAATATTGAGGTCGGCTTGCGCATGCATGGTTTTTGCCGTGATGTCACCCGTTAGTCCTTTTACTTGCAGATAAGCTTCTGATTCTTTGTCGATTTCTATAGCACCGATGTCGAGATGTTTCATCTTTACGCCAAACTCGTCAATTCGATCCTTTAAATTCTTTTCAAGGAAATCACTGATTTCATCTATCTTGCGTTCCATCTGTACTACAGGCATTCCTAGATCTGATGGAACATTAGTAACGAGTCCTTTTATTTTTCTTACCAGTACGTCCTTAATCTGTCGTTTGAAGGCATCAAGGCTGAAATCGATAAGTCGGTTGAGTTTAATGAAGTTTTTATAATCCTCCAATGCAAAAGTCAATGTACCACGCACTGCCACAGGTACGGGATAGTCGGGAAGACGAGGGTCTGCCACGTCGAAGTATGGTACGGCGAACCTAACTTGATTGCTGCCTTGAAGATTGATGTAATACACTTCTGCCTGGAATGGTGATTCTCCACCAAATGCCATTCCTACAATGCTGCTAAGAACCGGGAAGTTGGCAGTCTTGATAGTGTCATCGTATGGTCCAACGATAAAATCCTGGCAAGGACCATTTTTCTGTTTGTACACAAAAACCGCAACCTCTCCGTCCTTTACACGAAGGCTGCTGCCGTAGCGAATGGCATTTTCCCTACTTGTAGAGTTGACTTCCTGTCCTAATGGTCGCCATTTCCACACCAAATACTCTGTTTCATCGCAGCGGATGACATTCATCAGTCCGCCACCTTTACCTTTTCCAAATAATCCCATAAGTTTCTATTTTACATGTTGAAGTCTTTCTTGTCGTATGTCGCACCATTCAGTCCCATGCTGGCAATGGTAGATGTATGGATGACATGTTTCGTGTCATCAAACTTGACATCGTTGGCATATTCTATCAAAGTCACAGAATTTTCAGTCAATAGGTCATACTTATACACATTGTAGAAAGTGAATCGTTGTTCATCCGGTTCTGTAACGTTGGAGATAATATACACGTAGTGGTTATGGCATCTGATGTCCTCGATTTTGCCTTCAAAATTTTTGGATGAAGGACTTTTGCTCTCGTCATTCTCATATACCATTATCATATTGTCGAAAGCGTTCACGGTGAAGATTCTACCATTCACATTGATTTCACCATCCAATTTCTTGTTGGTAAACTGCTTGGTAGCAATTTTTCTTGTTGCTTGCTTTTTTCCAATAGACTTCTTTGTAACCTGTTTCTTTACCCTTTTTTTTTGTTGTGCGTTGGCAGTACTTTCTTTTGTCAATTTTGTTGTAGATTCAGAAGTGTAGATTTCTTCTGCAATCGCCAGAGAGTTAACTTGTGGCATAAACATTAAACTTAATGCCAGTGATGACATGAATAAACATTTTTTCTTTTGTTTCATATTTTTTTCTTTTATAGTTTATAAGAATTAATCTTGGTCTATTCTTCTTCGTAACATTTGATAAATTGCACGTTCCTTCGTTCAACTTTTGACAAACGTGATGTGACGTCTGTATATTTTGGGGCGTACCAACTCATATTGTTAAAGTAGTTCCGGAGATCTGCACTTTTGAATATGTAGCCATGTTTTGCATATAACCAGTTGCGAAGAATACGTAGGTCGTTCTTGGACATGCCTACTATATCTTGATGAACAAGTTCTCTTGCAGATGCTTCTTTGGCAACAAATTTCAGTCGACCTGTATCGTAGTCATCGTTCTCGTTACTATCGTCTGCCTCGCTGATGTCGTTTTCTGAGTTGTCATCATTATTATTAGTCGATTTCTCTGCCATGGAACTGTCTGTTTGTTCGTTGGAATCCGTTGTGTTCTTGTTTGCCTCTTCTGGAGTATTAACTACGATTTCCGTACTATCTGTTCTTGTTGTAGATTTTTCTGTTTCTGACGAAGGTTGGAACAAGGAGACAACCCCCAGTAAGAGAACTGCTATAACAGGGGAAAAGACAACAATCAAAACGGCAATAGCCAATAGATGTGCCCATTTGTTATGGACTATCAGTTGTATGAAGTCTTTGAAATTGAAACCATCGTCTGTTGGATATTCAACACTTGGTTTATCAATTTTCTGCTTCTGGCTGTCTACACGATATGCCGTGGCGTTATCCAACATCTGGTGTTGTGCCAGATAGATATATCCGTCGATGACAATATCCAATTCTTCGTCATCGATTTTATATTTTTCTGCCTCTTCATGAAGTTCTTTGCGCTGTTGTGGTGTAATGTTTCCATTTCCGACATATCGCTTTATCTTTGATTCAAATTCTTTTGAGTACATTCTTTTAGATTTTGAAATTAATATTTTTTGTTGTCATCTTTGCATTCCTCGTGGTAGTACTTCTTGTTTTGAACGGCATTGGAATTTTCGAGCCGGTTGTATACCCCACACCAGAATATCATTCTTCTGAGTTTGAACTGTACTGTTGTGGCTTTTTGGTCTTTGCGAATATTGTCTTCTTTGGCATATATATAATAGGTACGCCATAACAACCACCACCAAAACTTCTCATAATGATAGATGTTCTTATATGGGAAATAGTAGTTCTTTCGTGAAGCGTATTCTCCCCCGTTCTTGTACTCATGTGCTGAAAGGCACAGACCATCGTTGGTCATCACCACGACATCTGCACCGAAACACTTGAACCAAGGCCAAGTCTTTCTCTTTTGTGCTAGTCTTCCTAATATTCCATGTTTGTTTAGCTCATCCTTGATGATACTGATGCAATCTGACTTGGAATATTTGAAGTGTGTCATGATATTTTGTATGCCAAAAAGATTAATGGTCTTTCCAAAGAATCCCCAATCGAAATCGGCTACTCTCACATCATCGTAAGGAAGATAAGTGCATTCTGTTTTGAGAAGCGATTTGCAATAATAGATGATTGCTTCTTCCGTAAGGGCGATGCGCTCTTTTTTGAACCAGTTTGAAGGAATTACATATTTGGAAAGAGAAAATGCAGGCTTAAATTCATGTAGCTTTTCTGCTCCAATCTTCGCTTTATGATTCTTGCAGTGTTCCTCTAAAACTTCGGCTTCTTGATGTTTGATGGCATCAATTTCTATCTGGTCATGATAGCAAAATAGATGTTGGTGTTTCTTGTATTTATGTCTTTACAGAAGAAGGCTACTTCTCTAACAGGAACACACGTTCTCCATTCCGTTCCTCCGAAACAGTTGTGACTGAGTGTGATATAGTCGTTGTTTACCCACAAGAAAGGCTGGGTAAGTTTATGTTGCTTGGTGATTTGACTTTTTATGAAACGAGAGTCTGGCCAGGAAAAACGAGCAAAGTTGTTGATACAAACGTCTCTGACGTAAATAGCGAAGTCTTTTTTGAGTCGAACATTCCATTGGTTGTCATAAGCACCAAACTCAGCTCTTTTGCGAATTCCTATTTTGCTAAAGATATCAAAATAAATCATGTCATCTAATGGTAAACTGCGTTCTTTTGGCTCTCCCCATAAAAAATAACGATGTTTTCTTCTTGCCTTAATACTTTTGCCATCGCAATAGATTTCCTGCACCCAAAACCTTGAACCATTAACATATACACGTTTAAGGAAAAACGACTTGTGAAATTCCTTATCCGTTGTGGTTTGGATGGTATGACGTTTCTTGGCAAGGGCGGTAAAGATTAAGCTGTCAACCTCTTCCTTGGATGCCCCTTCTTTCTTAGCTCGTTTATAGATAACATGCCTTTTGTGGTTGTCAAACTCATTTGGCTCGATAGCAAGATAGACTAGTTCTTTCAGTTCCTCTGAGCACATAGTTTTATCCTATAATTTGTGTCCTATGGCTCCAATTCAGACGGTTATAATTAGGTTATGTGCCAATATGCACGAAAAAGCGTGAAGCCTACTGTTGCTCGCTCCACCTTTGAGGCCTTAGGACTTGCCCTTCACGTCAGAACAAGCAACGAGACCCCACGCCGATATGTGTAGGTACACTCCCATATAGACAGCTCTTTGTGAGCTGTCTTATGGAAGGTACATATATACATACCCATAGGCATCATCGTTGCATGGTTCTTTGACGTGAGATTTGGAGTGTCCTAAGTTCCAAAGGTCAAAAACCAAGCGCAATAACGCTTTTTCTATGTTTGCCCTCAACAAAGTGTCACTCTTTTAAGCGACTTCTGTATAGGGCTGTTTGCTGTCATATCATACAGTAAGTACGAAACAGTACTGCAAAAATAAGAAAAGTTACCGAAATAACCAAAAAAAAACGGAGAAATTTTGAATATGAAGGTAAAATACAAACTTTTATGCACGTAGATGTACTTTTTATATCGCATACATTATTATATAAGGTGAATTTGTTTTATAATTTGTGTTTGGGCTAAATGTGAGTCACTCGAAAACCGGTTCCAACTCAATGAAACCAGCTTTCGAGTTCTCGTTTTTACAGTGCCTTCAGCGAGAAGGCATAGTCGTAGTCTATTCGTCCATGACTGCCTATATTGTCGAGCCATGCTACTTCCTGATGGCTGATTTCCGAGATTGTGCTTGGCGTTTCATTCTTGAATGTTTCATAGACCTTAGCGAGACAACTTAGTTCTTCTTCACTGAGACTTGCTTCGTCAAATTCCAATGCTGACACAAGTTTTGTTCCACTGTTTCCATTCTTGCTTTCGATAGGCATTTGCTCTATATCATCCACGAGACTATACACTCGGTCCCATCGCTCTGGGACTGGTCCGTAAGGTACTGCCTTAAATACTAAGCCTGTCAATCCTAATCCTCTGCTCCTGTAGGCAAGAAAGTCGGCATAAAAGAGAAGTTTGTTCATTTGTGTAACGAAGACTCCGTTAAATTTCTCTATGAAGTACAGCATCGTGTTTTTTAATTTGCTCATTGAAGGCAGGGCATAGCCATTCCATTGATTTCTCCCATCGGTAGTAAAAATCAATTGTTTGATAAGTTTCGAGGTGTTTGATTCATTTTCTAATTCCTCGATACACAACATAATCTTGTCGTATTCCTCTGTATTCAGCAAGTTTTTGGCAGCTTCAACAAATGTGGCAAACACAGCAGGTACTTGTATGGTCTTCAGTATCCTTCCGTTTGTAAGACTTGGCATATCACCATTCTCGTACAGTCGATATTGGTTTTCACCGAACCCCAATATCACTGACATCTTGGTGGCCGACAGACCATATTTTCTGCGTATACTGCGTATCTCGTCAGGGAATGGAATTCCATACTTAGTACGATATTGATTATATATCTGCATTGTATTGGCGGTATCCAATTCTGTTGTTGTAAACAGTTCGTGTGTATCTACGCACTGATAGCTAAGAAAAGTGTATTCGAACTTTTCTTTTCTGAAAACTGCTGTTCGTTTCTCCGAATGCAGTACTACATTTCCTCCTGTAAATGGACTTTTCATCATTTCTTCTTTTATTTGAATTGATAAACCAGTTTATACTCTGCGACATGGAAAGAGATGCACACGGCGCTATTGTTAGCGATGCCCATCGAAATTTTGATATAGACATCCTGCGATTTTACTTTCTTTCCAAACACCCATAAATCTGCCACTTTGTTAAGCGTGTCTTCTAAGGGACCTTCTACGAAATCATCAACTTCTAGGTTCTTGATGATTTCGAGACGTTTGAGGGCTGTAATTTCCAAGTCCAATAGGGCTTGAGTATTTTTTCCTCTATCGTCACGGAAGATTATGCCAAATATTTTAGCTTTGTCCTTGAAACGCTTTAGAAATAGCGAGACTTCATCTTCTTTATTCATTGTTTGATATTTGTTTTGTGCTGCAAAGATACATTTATTAGTTGAAAAAAACAAATAATTTTTCTTTATTTTCAACTTTTTAGTTGAAAATGTTTGTTTTGGGATATTGAATGGAAAAAGTAAAAAGGTCCAACCGGCTTTTGTTATGTATCTGATGTCGGTTGGATCTTTGGTCTTATACGTATGTCTCCAGAAACACCTGAGATTTCCCAGCTCTCATCTACTTTCTCTTGCTTCACGTCAAGATGCTTGAAAGCGATGATCTTGTTGCTACCCTAGATGGTGGATACAAGATACGGCTCGTTCATATACATACACAGAACTTATATCCAACAACTCATCGTCCACCAGCTGATTTCCGCTTGCACAACAGGTGTTGGGCGAGCGCATATCAGCTGTTATGCAAGCGCACAACAGCTGTTGGGCGGCTGAAAATATAGGCTTCTCCGGCTTATAGTATTAATTCTTCCGGCAACAAGTAATGGTTACTCCGAAGACTTTTCACTTAAAACCGATGCAACAACAATAGTACTTACAAGCAACAGCGATAGTACTGACGAGGTGCAAAGCGGCTTGTAGCGCTTATTGCCACACTATGGCACAAAACGATACGTCGTGAGCTGGTAAAAAACACACTCTTTTTAAACTCTTCACCAAATCGGCTGAAACCCCGATAAACACTGGGGTTGCGAGAGGTGAAGAGTGTTTTTGGAAGTGGCTTACTCTGCTTTATCTCTGTCATCGGACAATCGTTTCCGCTCTCTTTCAAAGTTTTCTAGGAAGTGAATTTCTACAGGAGAAAGGTCATCCTTTGTTCGTTCTTTGAATTTGTCGTATTCGGTATCAGCCTTTTCCTTTGCCAACTTTGCAGATATCTTACCTGCATGGGTAAGTATGTCTTTTCGAGAGATACGGAGAAAGTCGTCTAGTATGTATTTCCGCTGCGGTATGCCCATGTACAGAATAGTGCATTTTGTTTTGTACCGTCTTGAAGAACTTTTGGGTCATTTCCACACGAGGGTCATAGTCGATACTGAGCGCATAGATTTCCAGAACTTTGCGATAGAATACCTTTTCACTAGAACGGATGTCCCTAATTCTTGCTAGAAGTTCATCGAAATAGTTGCCGCCGCCTGCACGTTTCAATAAGTCGTCGTTTAAGGCAAACCCCTTCACGATATAGTCCTTTAGCACCTTGGTTGCCCAAATTCGGAATTGTACACCGCGATAAGAATGGACACGATAGCCTACGCTGATAATCATGTCGAGGTTGTAATAAGTGATCTGTCTCTCTACGTGGCGTTTTCCTTCATTTTGAACTGTTGCAAAATTTGCAATAGTTGAATCCGCTAACAATTCCCCCTCTTCCAGTACATTCTTAATGTGTCTGGAAATGGTCGATTTGTTGCGTTGGAAAAGCTCTGCCATTTGGTCGAGTGACAACCAAACGGTATCGTCTTGCAACTTTACCTCTATCTTTGATACTCCATCGGGAGTTTGATATAATAGAAATTGTCCTTTGTCCATGTTCGTTTCTCCTTTATTCTTCAAAGTTGAGTTTTGGCAGAGATACTCTGGTTTAATAAAAAGGTTCGCAAGGCAATAAAACTTGCGAGCCTTTTTATTTCTTATCATTTTTATACGTATGTCTCGAGGAACTTCAAGGTTCCTTCTACCTTCAATGTCTGGGTAGAGGCTGGCACTACGATGCTCTCGCCGCCCTGCAGGGTAATCTCGTTACCCTCGTTGTCGGTAATCTTAGCCTCACCCTTCAAGCCAATCAGAATCACGAAGCTGTCCAACTCAGAATAATCCAGCGTCATTGGCTCATCGAGATCATAAACGGCAGTGGTGAAGTAAGGGCACTGCACCATGCTAACACCCTGGTTCTTGGCAGGAGTGTAGTTCTGGCGATAGTCTGCCAATACGGTGTAGTCGATGCACTCAGATGCTTCCTTGGTGTGGAGCTGGCGATAGTTGCCATCCTTGTCCTTGCGCTTGAAGTCGTAGATGCGATAGGTAACATCGCTGGTCTGCTGAATCTCGGCAACGAAACAGCCTGTTCCGATGGCGTGGATTCTGCCGGCTGGGATAAAGAAGCAGTCGTCCTCCTTCACGTTATACTGAGCCAGGGCATCGGTGATGGTATCATTCTCCACCATCTCCTTGTACTGCTCTGGAGTAATCTGCATCTTCAAGCCGTTGTAGAGCTTGGCATCCGGCTCGCTTGGCAGCGCATACCACATCTCGGTCTTGCCGCGCTCCTTACCCTGCTTCTTGGCAATCTCGTCATTAGGATGTACCTGGATAGAAAGGTCGGTATTGGCATCGATAAACTTGATGAGCAGTGGAAACTCGTTTCCAAAACGCTTATAGTTATCTGCACCGAGGAAATTCTCCTTCAATTCAGCAACAACCTCATTGAGCTTCTTGCCCTTCATCTCGCCGTCGGCTACGATGCTCTCGTTGCCAGGAACACCAGAGATTTCCCAACTCTCGCCAACTTTCTCCTGCTTGATGTCAAGATGCTTGAAGGCGATGATCTTGTTTCCACCCCAGATGGTGGACTTCAACAGTGGTTCAAATTTTAATGGTTTCATAACTTTATTGAATTAGTTGATAAATTTTTATTGTCTAGGATTTCCAGTACCTGCCTCCTGCGGAAACTAGTTCTCTCTCCAGAAGGCTGGTGTGAAGATTACCAGAACGCTGAATATCTCCAGACGTCCGATGAGCATCATCAGCGAGCAGAACCATTTTGCCACATCCGGCAGTTCGCTCCACGACATCGTCGGACCAATCTCCGTACCCAGCGTAGGACCTACGTTGCCCACACAGCTCAGGGTGATGGTGATGGCATTGGTGTTGTCGATGCCCATGGCTATCATCGTGAAGGAGATGACCAGGCAGATGATGAGATACGTAGTGAGGAAGGCGAGTAGCGTAACCCGCTTCTGCATCGGCACGTTCACACCGTCAATCTTCAGAGGCAGTACCGCATTAGGATGCAGAATCTGGCGGAATTCATTCTTCACCATTCTTACCAGCATCACGGCGCGGATACATTTCAAACCTCCACTCGTACTGCCCGAGCAGGCTCCGAAGAACATGCAGGCTGCCAATACCACCCAGGTGACATGAGGCCAGAGGGCTGCATCATCATTAAACAAGCCTGTGGTGGTGATGAATGAAACCACCTGGAAGACGGCGCTGCGGAAGGCATGCTCCATATCGTAGTTGCGCATCGCCATCAGCTCTACCATGATGAAAGCCGTAAAGGCGGTGACGAGGAACATATAGAACTTGAACTCCGAGTTCTTGAACAGATCCTTGATCTTAAACTTGATGACTGCCGCATAGAGTAGGGTGAAGTTCACTCCCGAGAGGAAGCAGAAGAATGCACAGATGTATTCCAGCGCCGGCGAATGGAAGAACTCGGTACTGCTGTTATGGGTGGAGAAACCACCCGTAGCCGTAGTGGTCATCGCATAGTTGAAACTGTCGAAGAGATTCATTCCTGCCACATAGTAGGATACGATGCAGGCGATGGTGAGCATCAGATAGATACTCCAGATCCATTTTGCCGAAGTGGAGAGTCGGGGATGCAGCTTGGTCTTGATAGGACCCGTAGCCTCGGCGGCAAACACCTTGGTCTGTCCTCCTACAAGTGATGGTAGCAGGGCGATGGTGAAGAACACGATTCCCAAACCGCCTATCCACTGGGTGAGCGATCGCCAAAACAGCAATCCGTGCGGGAAGCATTCCACATCATCCAGAATGGTGGCTCCCGTGGTGGTGAATCCCGACATCGTCTCGAAGTAGGCATCCGTAAAGTTATTGATGTAACCGCTGACCATGAAGGGCAGGGTGCCGAAGAGACTGAAGATGATCCATGAGAGCGATACCACGAGGTAGGCATCACGGCGCGACATCGAATTGTCTGCTCCATGTCCTTTCCATTTCAGGATGAGTCCGCCGCCGATGGTGGTCAGTGTGGCTACCACGAAAGCGAAGATGTCGTCCTGCTGGTAGTAGTATGCCACCAGCAGACTGACGAAGAGCAGGAATGCCTCGATGAAAAGCAACTGTCCCAGTATCTTGTATATCAACTTGCTGTTTATCATTCCCTCTTGTCTTTATACCTTATTATATATATCATATCTGTCTTTATACCTTATATATATAGAATATACCTTATTATATATAGAGACTAAATGAAATATTTCTCAATTTTCTTCATATTGATGTTGTGGCAGAACACCATCACCGAGTCGCCCGGTTCTATCTGGGTGTTACCCGAAACCAGCATTCCTTCGCCGTTTCTCACCAGACCACCGATGGTAACACCGATAGGCATTCCCAGGTCTTTCACCGGTTTTTGGGTAACCTTGGAATCTTCCTTGGCGATGAATTCAGCTACATCGGCGTTGGCGCTCATCAGGAATCTGACGTTCATCACGTCGGCATCGAGCATCATCTGATAGATGTAGCTGGCAGCAATCATCTTCTTGTTGATGATGGTACCGATATCCAGACTTTCTGCCATGCTCACGTAATCCACGTTTTCTACGGCAGCCACGGTCTTGCGCACACCCATTCTCTTGGCGGTGAGGCAGGCGAGGATATTGGTTTCCGCATTACCCGTCAGCGCCACGAAAGCCTGGGTGCTTCTGATTCCTTCCTCAGTGAGGAGAGGGATGTCGCGGCCATCGCCGTGGATGATAAGGATATGATTGTCGTCGAGGATATCGTTGAGATATTCGCAGCGATTCTCATCCTTCTCGATAATCTTGCACTCCATGTATTCCGGCATCTTCTTCACGGCTCTTACGGCAGTGCGTCCGCCACCCATCACCATTACGTTCTTCACATCTACATAATGCTCCTTTCCCACAATCTTGCGGATGTAGGGAATGTAGTTGCGGGTGGTCATGAAGTAGGCGAGGTCGTAGAGCTTCAGCTCATCGTTACCACCCGGGATGATGGTTTCGCTGCCTCGCTTGATGGCTACCACGTGGTAAGGGTCGTTGGGACCACTGATGTTCTTGAGAGGCTCGTTGAGGATTTCGCATCCCTCACGCAGCTTGATACCGAGCATCACGAGGGCGCCGTCGTGCACATCCCAGCGCTGGCGCACCCAACTCATCTTGAGTCCGTTGTTGATATCTACGGCAGCGAGCATCTCTGGATAGATGAGCTTGCTGATACCGAGTTCCTTGAAGAATTCCTGTGCCTGCGGTTCCATGTATTCCGGATTATCCACACGTGCCACGGTGCGCTTGGCACCGAGATTCTTGGCAAGGATGCTGGAGGTGATGTTGGTACTCTCCACCGGGGTAACCGCGATGAAGAGATCCGTATCCTGAACACCGGCATCCCTCAGGGTCTGCAGACTGGTAGGTTTTCCTATCATGGTGAGCAGATCGCAGTCGGAGCCGATGCTTGCCAGGCGCTCTTCGCTTTCATCGATGAGTGTAATCTCCTCCTGGCTGCGCGACAGGAGTCGCGCCAGGTGGGTACCGATGGCATAGGCGCCAGCTATGATGATTTTCATATTGATGAATATTTAAATTTCGATGCTCTATTTTCCGATAATGGCATTCATGATGCTCTCGTGGTCGAGATGTACAATCTCGCGCAGCTGTTCTACGGTGCCATGCTCCACAAATTCGTCTGGCAATCCCAGGCGGGTTATCTGTGGCTGATAGCCGTGGTCGCTCATCCATTCCAGAACGGCAGATCCCATTCCGCCCATTCTTGCACCATCTTCTATGGTCACGATGCGCTTGAACTTCTTGCCCACCTCGGTGAGGATGTTTTCATCCAGCGGCTTCACGAATCGCATATCGTAGTGCGCAACGCTCATCTCCGTTTCCTTCTCTACCTCTTCGATTGCCTGGATGGCATCGTTTCCGATAGGACCGATGGTGAGCACGGCTACATCTTCTCCGTCTTTCAGCTTTCTGCCGGTACCGGTCTTGATTTCCTCCATCTTGTTGCGCCAATCTACGAGCACACCGCAGCCACGAGGATAACGGATCACGTAGCTTCCGTGGTCTGGCAGCTGGGCTGAATACATCAGGTTGCGCAGTTCGTGCTCATTCATCGGCGAAGCGATGGTGAGATGCGGGATAGGGCGCAGGGCTGCCAGGTCGAAGGCGCCATGATGGGTAGGACCATCTTCTCCTACCAGTCCGGCACGGTCGAGGCAGAGCACTACAGGCAGGTTGAGGAGTGCCATGTCGTGGATGATATTGTCGTAGGCACGCTGTGCAAATGAACTGTAGATGTTGCAGAAAGGAATCAGTCCATCCTTTGCCATTCCACCTGAGAAGGTGACTGCATGGCCCTCGGCGATACCTACGTCGAAGGTGCGGTTTGGCATCGCCTTCATCATGATGTTCATAGAGCATCCGGTAGGCATGGCTGGCGTCACACCTACGATCTTAGGGTTCTGCTCGGCAAGTTCCAGCAGGGTCTTTCCGAAGACATCCTGGAACTTAGGAGGCTTGTTGCTGTTGTCGGCAATGATTCTCTCGCCGGTTTCCGGGTCAAACTTGCCTGGTGCATGCCAGATGGTAGCACACTTCTCGGCTGGTTCGTATCCCTTGCCCTTGGTGGTATGCAGGTGGAGCAGCTTAGGACCTTTCATGCTTCTGAGCTGCTTCAGGATTCTTACCACTTCCTTGACATCATGACCGTCGAATGGTCCGAAGTATCGGATGTTCATTCCTTCGAAGATATTCTGCTGATGGCTCAATGCCGACTTGAAGGCATTGTTCAGCCGGATGATGCCGTTCTTGCGGTTATCATTGAGAATACCCTTGGAGTGGAGCCACTGCGAAGCCTTGAAGCGAATCTTGTTGTAGGTCTCGTTGGTGTCGAGCTGGAGGAGATACTTCTCCATGCCACCCACGGCACGGTCGATGCTCATATCATTATCGTTGAGGATGATGAGCATATCGTTTGGAGTACTTGATACATTGTTGAGTCCTTCGAAAGCTAAACCACCGCTCATCGCACCATCGCCGATAACGGCTACTACGTGGCGGTCTTTGTTGCCTGTTTCGCGTGCTGCCACCGCCATACCCAGAGCTGCTGAGATAGAGTTGCTGGCATGTCCGCAGGTGAAGGTATCGTATTCACTTTCCAGCGGTGTTGGGAATGGACGGATGCCATGGAGCTTTCTGTTGGTGCAGAATGCCTCACGTCTTCCTGTCAGAATCTTATGTCCGTATGCCTGATGGCCTACATCCCAGACGATGCGGTCTTCAGGGGTATTGTACACGTAGTGTAAAGCTACGGTGATTTCCACAACACCCAAAGAGGAAGCAAAATGACCTGGATTTACAGCCACTTCGTCAATGATGTCTTCTCTCAATTCTTTGCATACCTCTGGCAACTGATTAATGCTCAGTTTGCGCAAATCATTAGGATATTTGATGTTGCTTAACAGACTAAACTTACTTTTGTCCATAATTTAATAATTTTATAAGTGCAAAGGTAATGCTTTTTTTCATAAAATAACATTTTTATGGGGAGAATTTCGCTTTTTTCGATAATTCTTTGTATTTTTGCAAAAAATTAGGAAGGAATCAGTAAAAGGAGAGGAACCTTTCGTTCTATCCGGTTGCGCTTTTCCTGTAAATAAGTAACTAAACATAAAGATTAAATAAATGAAAAAGAACCTATTCTTTGTGGGAGCCTTGATGATGGCTTCCCTCTCGATGATGGCGCAGACCAAGAATGGCGGCATCAATCAGACTATGCTCCAGCAGATGGAGAAAAGCCAGACTGGCGGTGTGACCAACAAGGCTTTGTTTAACGCTATCGCTGGCAACAACATCGATGATCTCGTGAAGAATCATGCCAATGAGGCTCCGGTAGATACTCATTTCAGCATCGAGACTCCTTCTCAGAGCATCCATAACCAGAAGAGTTCCGGCCGCTGCTGGATGTTCAGCGGCTTCAATGTACTCCGTTCCAACTTTGCTGTCAACGACAAGCAGGGTAGAGTAGTAGAGTTCTCTCAGGACTATCTTTTCTTCTACGACCAGCTGGAGAAGGCTAACCTGATGCTCCAGGGTGTCATCGACCTCGGCAAGAAGAGCCTGGAGGATCCTCAGGTGCAGTTCTTCTTCAAGAATCCGCTCAATGACGGTGGTACTTTCTGCGGTGTTGCCGACCTGGCTAGCAAGTACGGTCTCGTACCAATGAGCGCTCAGCCAGAGACTTATTCCAGCAACAATACTTCCAAGATGAGCCGTCTCATCAGCAGCAAGCTCCGCGAGTATGGTCTCGAGCTCCGCAAGATGGTAGCCCAGGGCAAGAAACCTGCTGCTATCCAGGCTCGTAAGACCGAGATGCTCGCTCAGGTTTATCACATGCTCAGCCTTACTCTGGGTGAGCCGGTGAAGGAGTTTACCTATGCTTTCCGCGACAAGGACGGCAAGCAGGTAGGCGAGGCTAAGAAATATACTCCTAAGAGTTTCTATGAGGAGACTGTTGGCAAGGACCTCAACGGTACCTTCCTGATGGTGATGAACGACCCACGCCGTCCTTATCACAAGACATACGAGGTAGAGTACGACCGCCACACCTACGATGGTCATAACTGGAAGTACCTGAACCTGCCTGTGGAGGAGATTGCGCAGCTCGCCATCGCTTCCCTGAAGGATGGTCATAAGATGTATTCCAGCTACGATGTGGGCAAGCAGCTCGACAGAAAGCGTGGCTATCTGGCACTCGACAACTTCGATTATGCCAGCCTCTTCAACACTTCATTCCCAATGAACAAGGCTGACCGCATCGCTACTTTCGAGAGCGGTTCTACCCATGCCATGACTCTTACTGCGGTAGATCTCGATGCTGCCGGCAAGCCTGTGAAGTGGAAGGTGGAGAACAGCTGGGGTGCTGACAATGGTTTTGGTGGATGCTTCATCATGACCAACGATTGGTTCAACGAGTACATGTTCCGCCTGGTAGTAAACAAGAAGTATGCTTCTGAGCAGCTTCTGAAGGAATTCGACCAGAAGCCAACCATGTTGACTCCTGACGATCCTTTGTTCCAGTTGGAGGATTAATACTTATTATTATGTTAGAGAAAAATAAGCGGGAGCGCATCATTGCGCTCGTCAACAAGGAAGTTGTGCCTGCCATCGGCTGTACCGAACCGATGGCTGTGGCTCTTTGTACAGCTAAGGCTGCTACCACTCTGGGTAAGCGTCCGGAGCGCATCGAGGTACGCTTGAGTCCTAATATGCTCAAGAATGCGATGGGTGTGGGTATTCCAGGAACCGGTATGATCGGTCTGCCTATCGCAGTTTCGCTCGGCGCCCTCATCGGAAAGCCAGAGTATGAACTCGAGGTTCTCAAGGATCTTACTCCTGATACCCTGGAGCTGGGCAAGCAGTATATCCAGAATGCTGACATCAACATCAAGCTGAAGCAGGGCGATGTAGATAAACTCTATATCGAGGTAATCTGCTATGCCGGCAACGGCAGAGCTACAGCTATCATTGCCGGTTCTCATACCAACTTTGTGTATGTAGAGCGCAATGGTGAGGTGGTTTTCGACAAGCGTGGTGGAGCTGCGGCTGATGTGGAGGATGACGATATCCAGTTGAATCTCCGCTTGGTTTACGAATTCGCAACCACCGCTCCGCTCGATGAGATTCGCTTCATCCTCAAGACCAAGGAATATAATATGAAGGCTGCCGAGGAATCTATCAAGGGCAACTATGGTCACTGTCTGGGTAAGACGATGGATCGTCCTTTGAGCCGTGGTATCTTCGGCAACAACATCTTCTCTCATATTCTTTCCCGCACCGCTTCTGCCTGTGATGCCCGAATGGGTGGAGCCATGATTCCGGTGATGAGTAACAGTGGCAGTGGCAACCAGGGTATCTGTGCCACCAATCCGGTGGTGGTTTATGCCTTGGAAAACGAGAATACCGAGGAAGAGCTGATTCGTGCTCTGATGCTCAGTCACTTAACGGCCATCTATATCAAGCAGAGCCTGGGTAAGCTTTCTGCTCTCTGCGGTTGCGTGGTAGCCAGCACGGGTAGCAGTTGCGGTATCACCTATCTGATGGGTGGTGATTTTACCCGTATCTGCAACTCTGTCAAGAATATGGTGGCAAACCTTACCGGTATGATCTGTGATGGAGCCAAGCCAAGCTGCGCCCTGAAGATCTCATCGGGTGTGAGTACAGCCTTGCTTTCTGCTCTTCTTTCCATGGAGGGTAAGTGCGTAACTTCTGCCGAGGGTATCGTGGATGATGATGTGGATAAGTGTATCCACAACCTCACCTCTATCGGTGCCGATGCGATGAAGACCACCGATGATATGGTGCTTGATATCATGACACATAAATAATTAGGTATCATGACGCATAAATAAATAGAAGTGTAGATTTTACGTTATTTATAAATGGAAGACCATAAAGAGGGTGTGTCATAAGTCTATGGCGCACCCTTTTCGTTTTTTCTTCTTTTTCCA
>ENA-OVGJ01000432-OVGJ01000432.1-human-gut-metagenome-genome-assembly--contig:-NODE-432-length-20958-cov-101.752380_pt1 | contig 20958 bp, 14 predicted proteins | sample MGYA00237772_ERZ505423 | MGnify/ENA primary metagenome ERZ505423 (study PRJEB26158, sample SAMN06016386) | human gut metagenome | biome: human gut; feature: ankylosing spondylitis patient; material...
TAATATCTTATTTCAATTTTTCTATCTGTTCCTGGGTAAGACCGGAATACTTCATGATCAGATTGATGTCAACGCCATCAGCAAGCATATTCCTGGCAATATCCAGGGCTTTCTGGTTCATACCTTTTTTCATGCCTTTTTCCAAACCTTTCTCCATCCCTTTTTTCATACCTTTCTCAATACCTAATTCCATCCCTTTTTCCATCCCCTCTGCAAGACCTTCTTGCTTCGCCGTATCAATGGAGTTCTTGATATCCCGGTATGCCATCTTGCTTGCTTCATACTCCCTCATCTCCTGAGGAGTGAACTTGGCAATCTCGGCTTCTTCAAAGAGGCGGTCGAAAACCTTGTCGCACAACTCCTTCGGGCGCTGGGTAAGCTTATAGAGATTCTTCAGCGCATAAAGCCACTTCTCGTAGAGTGTATCCAGTTCTCCTAGTGTCTTATTGAATTTAGCAATCTCTACATAGATAAACTCCAGCTTGTCGTAGAAAATCTTGTGGGTGGCGGTATCGCACAACTGTACATGATGGCGGATCTTCTCCTTGTCGAAGGCATCCTCATTCATGTTGAAGTTGAGCAGCGCAACAGTATAGACATGATTGAGCTTGAAATCCCAGTCGCTCCCCTTTGGTGCCTGCTCGCGAATCGGGAAAGTGGAGTAGAAGAGAGAGCGGTCCTTGAAATAAGTCTGGTAAGCATTCTGCATTTCCACGATGAACTTCTCGCCGTTTTCGCCTTCGCAATATACGTCGAAGATGGCCTTGCGGTCGGTATATACATCTCCCACGTGCTCCGGGTTCAGATACGACACATCCTTCACAACCTGTCTGCCATTAAACAAGCTGTTGAGGAAGCAAATGAGCAAATCCTTGTTCATTGCCGTTCCGAATATTCGCTTGAAGCCGAAGTCGGTCAGCAAGCTGATGTATCTTTCTTCTACCTGTTTCATACGCCATTCATTTAATTCTACATCTAGTTTCACTGCAAAATTACGCTTTTTTCCTGAAACGACCAAATAAAAAGTAGGAAAACTTTCGTAGCGCCGGATATCCCTTTCCTCCGTTAGGCGTCCAGGCGGATTTGCAATCCGCCGTCAAACAATGACCTAACCTCTTTATGCTCTAGGGATATGCTATCCCCAGCACCCAGGCATTAGCCAGCATATTGATGGGATAGGGGGATTACAAATTTGTGGATTAAAGAAAACAAGATAGCTATTGATTGAATACGAACGATATGATTCTAAAAAGACTGTTCCCCGTAGCGCCGAATATGCCCATCCCCCGTTAGGCGTCCCGGCGGATATGTTATCCGCCGTCAAAAAATGACCTAACCACTTTATGCTCTGGGGATTTGCAACCAGTAGCGCCGGATATTCCGCTGCGCCGGATATGCCCATTCTCCGTTAGGCGTCCCGGCGGATTTGCAATCCGCCGTCAAACAATGACCTAACCTCTTTATGCTCTGGGGATATGTTATCCCCAACCCCCAGGCAGCGGCCAGCATATCGATGGAATAGGGGGATTGCAAATCCCCCGGCTTAATAGGTCGAACCTTTTTTTACGACGGATAACATATCCGTCGGGACGCCTAACGGGGTGGGGCGCCTAGCGGAAGACAGCCCTATGCATCATCCGTCGAAAACGAAATATAGCTTAGCACGTAATAAATGCATATTCCGAGGGCACCAGATCCGCCCTCGGGGTAAGAACGGAAGAAATTCATTTCATAGAATGCGCATGAAAATGCCGCGCCTCGGCGGAAGTTATGTCGCCGCCGGGGCGTTTTCTAAAAAGACAGTTCGATATATAATAGGTAGGCTAGAGATAGCCTGTGGTAAATAATCGCAAGAATTAGAGTCTATTGATTGCGGGTATATGTGAATATGCCTCCTTCATATTCAAGGTAGCAGATTAATGTGTGTAGAATCTGCAAGATTAATTTTATAGTTTTAATAAGTAGGTTGTACAGTGGTACATCTATTTACATCTTTTACTTATAATTATCCCCTGCCTGCTTGTGAAAGCCGGCAGGGCTTTTAATCCGAAAATCCAAAAGATATCATATATCTATAAATATAAATATCAACTCCTAATGAGTTGATACTTGCTTTTGTTTTTTAGGTTTACTTATCACATAAGCAAAACCCCCATCCCGCTTGAGAAAGTAGGATGGGGGATTTCTGTTTATCTGTTATTCAAGTACTGAAATGGGTTTGGAATATCAGTTAGATAATATTTCCTGTATTTTCTCCTCTCCGATATTCAAAGTCTTTGCTATCATTTCTGCATTCATGCCCGACTTCGATAATGCCAAGACAGCTGCGCGCAAGGATGCATCCTTCTCTTCAAGTGATGCCTTCTTCTCTTCAAGTGCCGCATCCTTCTCTTTAATCGCCGCCTTCTGCTTTTCGAGTTCTTTTTTCTGCGTCATGATAGTAGTATCCCTGTCTTCCAGGGCCTGGAAGAACTCATCCTCTGCATTCATCCTGTTTCTGATGTCAGGATTAGCCGCCGCCGACTGGAGACGATGGAGTATATGCGTCATTTCGGCATCATCCCCATATTTGTTCTCATCCAACTCAAGCATTCGCTGGTCGTCCGGATAAATCTGCGACTGGTCGAATACGCTCAGTATTTTCTCCAGTCTATTGTTTACCCTTCCTCTCAGCCGCGGAATCTGGACAATGATGCTGTCATGCTGCAGACTCTCTACAAATGGGTCTGGCTCCTCCTGGTGTACTTCATTTCCCTCATAGTCATATATCTTATGTCTGGCATAGATGACGGGTTCCGTGAATTGTCCCACGTTATGCCCCAGCAGATACACCGCCACGGTAGGCAGGGCATACTTGCCCTTGGTCTCCTTGCGCATATTCTCCTTGTTGTTATACTGCACAGCCAGGTATTGGCGGAAGCGCAAGGTTTCCGTCTCCAGCCATGTTTTCTGCAATTCTATCAGAATCAGATTCTTACTGCCGTCATCTTCCAATACGGTTGCAGCAAAGTCAACACGAAACATAGAGATGGCATCACGGGCAATATTGGGATACTCATGACGACGCATTTCTACAGCAATCACCGTTTTCTGCAAGAGTGCAGAAAGCAGAGTCTTGGCTATTCGCTCATCTTCCATCATATACTTGAAGACGGCATCGTAAAGTGGGTTGGCTACGTATATCATCATATTCTATCCTCCATGATTAATTAAATATATATGCAAAGATACGCTGAATATTTGTAACCTCCAAATTTTTAGGCAGTTTTTTTGCTTTATTCCGAGAATGCTTCGCTTACTTACTTCTGCCGAGGCTGGATCTCGTAGGATGGATTGTTGCGGATCTCCCAGCGGTCGAGCTTAGTGCCGTTGGTCAGGATCAGCTTCTCCTTCTGGTAGGTTACGATGGTCTGGGATGGCAGGCTCACGCGGTCATCGCTCGCAAAGCTGCGGATTGGCTGAGAGAAGTCTCGCTTCTGGATATCAGCCAGAGTGTATTCTGCCAGCTGCATCTTGCCGTCCTTCTCCATCGATACGAAGAACTTCTCCTTGTCGTCGGTCTTCGAGATGGAACGGATTTTCTCTGTTGCGTTCTGGGTAATCTTGACTGGCGCATCTCCCTTCTTCTCAATGATGTCCTGCACCTTCCAGGCATAGATGGTACCTGTACGAGGGATGAAACTGTAGAGCGAATCGCCTATCGCTTCCATATCATAGGATTCAGACTGCGGCTCAAACTTGCTGCCGATGAAATTGCTGCCTGTAGCCAGCTTGGCATAGACATTGTTGTTGCTGGCAGCATTCATATCCAGCGCCTCACGGTCGAAGACCCTGATATTCTTCTCCTTGGAATCTCTTACGAATACCAGGCGAGGGGTGGCGCACACGCATCCTGCCCAGGAAACATTGCTGGCTGACCAGGAACCGGTGCCCAGACGGCTGAGATACTTGCCCGTCTTCTTGTCGAAGATCTGCACCTCTCGGTTGTCGCCGGCTGCCACGAAGAGGTGGTCGCCCTCGACATATACATCCCTAGCCAGGGTGCGGTCGCCATTGCTCATACTGCGCTTCAGCTCCAGCGTTTCTGCATCGAATACATCGATGCATTTGCCGGCAAAGTTGGCTACATACAGTTCTTCGCCATCGCTGAAGAGATTTACGGCATTCAGATCTTTGCCACCGATGTTCTCGGAAGTGCGTGAGAGGTAGCCGTCGAGGTAGAAGTGGTCAGCCACCTTGATGGTATCCACCGGCTGCGGCACAACTCGGTCTTCTGTAATCTCTCTATATTCTGTCTGGTCGCAGGATGCCATTGCCAGCATCATCAGTCCTGCGCTGATCATCATTACGTCTTTTCTCATTTTTCTTTTTCCTCCTTACTTCTTGTTGTCCTTGAGCGGATTCTCGGTGAAGTACTTCACCAGTCGGCTCTTCTTGTAAAAACTATTGATATTCTTCTGCAATACGGCATCATCCTGGAAAATCTGCATGATGTCGCAGTCACGATACTGTGCATTCTCCGGTTTGTGGAAGCCCAGCAGGTTGCGGTCGGTATAAGGCAGGTCGCCCTTCTTGCTCAACCACATGTGCAGCTGCCAGATGAACTCTGTCCAACCTACGTTCACGCCTTCCGGAGTCTTTGCTGCATAGGTCATGTTACTGTTGTGACCGTAATCCATGCAGTGCATGAACTCGTGGGTGATCGACTCCCATCCGCTGAAGGATGCATAATGGCCGTAGAAGTTCCAGTCGGTAATGCCCCAGGTGGCACCGCCGCCCAGTCCGCCATAGGCAGGTGAGGTCTGTCCGAGCACGAAGTTCTTCTTAGCCTTGAATCTCTCCACCTCGCTCCGGTACTTTTCGGCAGTGAATGGCACCTTTTCGTTGTCGTAGAGGTTGCCTCCCATCACCTTCTTGAAGTTTGCCATCACATACTTGTATTCTGGTGTGGTCATCATATAGGCATAGTTGGTGAGTATCACCACCCACTCTCGGGCATAGATAGGTCTCATCTCGCGGAAGTTGTATGATTCGCCTACGGTAGGAGTCCATCCGAAGTTGGAGAAGCTGCAGTTCCACTGGGCATCAATCTTCTGTAGCATCTTGAAGTGCTCGTCATCGCTGGTGAGTCGTGCCTTCATCTGGTTCATATCGAGATATGGACAAAGGAAGCTCACGAAATTTCCGCTTTCCTTCTTCCATACATTTCTTCTGCCAATGAAGGATGGCTTGAACGAGAAGCGGGAGAAGGCAGGAACGGTTTCGAAAAAAGCCACCGGGATATACTCGTCAGCCTCCGGGATATACATCTCGAGGGTGACGTTGGAGACGGGTTTCGCACTCCAGCTGGTGATGACGAGCGAATCGCCCACTGCCGATTTCTTCACGCTGATCAGGTTGTTGGTCTGGAAGGTGTAATCTGCCTTGTTGACGATTTCTGTTGATGGGTCGGATAGATTCAGGATGTGCTTGGCGAACTCTGCCGGCAGCTTGTCGAAAGCCACGGTGTCTTTCTTGAAGTTCTGCTGGAATGGCTGCTGGATGTCGTTGTACACAATCTTGTCTTCGTAGTCTGTGGAGCAGGAAGCCATCAGGGTCATCGCTGCCACGAGCGTAGTACCAGCTGCCAGAGCCGGAATCTTTCGATGTTTTTTCTGTTTCATCATTTTGGGTTTTTACTGTATAATCATTTACTATTTCATTAAAATATTTGTTTGCAAAGATACTGAAAATAATTTAAAATACCAAATATTTAGAAGGATATTTCGTCTAGTCCGTAGCGCCGGATATGCCCGTCCTCCGTCGGGACGCCTAGCGGGGGTAGGGCGTCTAGCTTGCACTGGAACGCTAAGCTTGTACTGGTCCGTCTATCGGTGGCCTGGCGATATTGATAAAGTATATCTTCGAAGCAATTAGTGTGTCCTGAGACTGAATGAAGTCTGATATTGGCTATATTGATAGACTTCTGTCGTAACTTCTAAAGAGATTACATCTTTTACTTATAATTTTCCCTGCCAGCTTGTGAAAGCCTGCAGGGCTTTTAATCCGAAAATCCAAAGATATCATATATCTATAAATATAAATACCAACTCCTGAAGAGTTGATACTTGCTTTTGTTTTTTAGGTTTACTTATCACATAAGCAAAACCCCCATCCCGCTTGAAAAAGTAGGATGGGGGGTTGCTGTTTGTCTGTTACCTTTAAGATAATATCTTATTTCAATTTACTCTGCACCCCTAGGGGAACTTCTATGGGGCTGAGTAGTTACATTATCTTTATCCAGAAAATTTATCTTTATCCCAGATATTTCATCAGGATACCGATCTTACCGGATTCTCTGAGCTTGGTGATGCTCTTCTCTCTGATCTGTCGAACTCTTTCGCGTGTCAAGCCCATCTTGTCTCCTATTTCTTCCAGACCCTTCTCGGTCTCGTCGATACCGAAGCAGGCGCATACGATCTTGCGCTCTCTTTCCTTCAGACATTTGTTGAGAACCTGTTTCAGCTCCTGAGCCATACTCTCATGATCCACGTGCTTGTCGGTACGGCTGTCGTCTCCGCTTGACATCACATCTGCCATCGAGTTGTCATCGTCTTCGCCGAATGGTGCATCGATGCTTACATGATGACCGCTAGCCATCATACTCTGAGAGATTTTATCTTCATCTACACCGGTGCGGGCAGACAGTTCCTCTACGCTAGGGCGGCGCTGGTTTTCCTGCTCAAATCGGTTGATTTCCTGGTTTACCTTGTTGAGCGAACCCACCTGGTTCAAAGGCAGTCTCACGATGCGGCTCTGTTCTGCTATTGCCTGGAGGATGCTTTGGCGAATCCACCATACAGCATAGGAGATGAATTTGAATCCGCGGGTCTCATCGAAGCGCTCTGCAGCCTTGATGAGTCCGATGTTGCCTTCGTCAATAAGATCGGTGAGTGTGAGTCCCTGATGCTGATACTGTTTTGCCACAGACACCACGAATCGCAAGTTGGCTTCTACCAATTTGTTCTTGGCTCTTTCGCCAACTCTGCCTCCCTTTCTTATCTGCTGTGCCAGCTCTATCTCTTCCTCTATAGAGATCATTGGCGCTCTGCCGATCTCTACCAGATATTTATCTAGTGCTTCACTATTTCGATTGGTTATGCTCTTTTGTATCTTAAGTTGTCTCATGATGATCCTACCCCCAAATTTTGTTACTAAACTCCACAAAGTTAGTAAAAAATGTGATAGGTTGTATTTTCCTACAACATAATTTAACTAAAAATACTTGATTTTTCGAAATTTTATCTAACTACCTCATTTTGAGAGAATTTTGTGAATGCGTCTTGATAGCCATTGAATACATTGATATCTACGGCTCCGTGGATGCCTGCCACACGGCCATCCGGGCATAGCTGCCAATATACCAGGTGGATGTCTGGCTTGTATTCGCCATAGCGGGCAATCCATATTTTATAGTTGTGCTTCAGATCGGGTGCTGCAGGCAGATACCGGTTTACGAAGATCTGACTGATGTAGAGGATAGGTTTTACGCCCGTGGCTCTTTCCACCAGTCTTAACCAGGTTCTTACTCTTGCGAAGAGAACGCCCGGACCTCCCATCTTGCTGATCTGGCTATGCGATGGCTCCAGGTCGAGAACCGGCGGGAAATCTCCTCTCCTGATGCAGCTGTGTCTGAGGAAATGATTTGCCTGAGCAACGGCTGGTGTTCTGGTGCTGAAGAAGTGGTAAGTGCCTACTTTATAGCCATGTGCGCGAGCTGCGCTATAGTCTTTCTTATAGTAAGGATTCACGATTGATTTACCCTCTGTGCTCTTGATGTAGATGAAGCGGATCGGGTAGTTTACGTTGCCTGCCACGGTCTTTCTGCTGATGTTTCCCAGATGCGTGATGCGCAGTTTCTTCCAGTTTATCTGATATCGCTTTCTGCCCTTGATGTGCTGGTATTTCGAGATGTCGATGCCATAGATTCGCTGTGAGGTATATACCAGTCGCTCTCCCTTGTATTTGTCTTTCTTCCATTCGCCCACTCTCAGAGGCTTCTTGGGTGAGATGCTGAATCCCCATCCGTTTCTTTCTCCATTTTTCCATTCTCCTTCGTAGTAGGAACCGTCGTGGCCTATCCAGGTGCCGTATCCTTCTGCCTGGTAGAGACTGTCGTAGCTGCCCGAGAAATACCCCAGTGAGTCATGGCGCTGTTCATAGTTGATGGTGTCTCGGTGGGTGGCTCCCTGCAGGGTTACGATTCCGATGGCTGTGCGGGGTGCAATGCCGTAGATACCGTCAGGGGTTGTTTCTGATGCCAGCTGAAAGAGGTGGCAGTACTGTCTGTCTTTTCTTTCATCTGCATTTGTCTGGATGAGCTTGCAGTCTTCGCTTCGTTGCTTGCCGTTTTCGTCGGTGTAGAATGCCTTATATTTAATAAGGTGTACCAATACCAGTTTGCCGTCTTTCTGGTTTGACTGGTCAGAAGGCGTTTTTCCCTGGATATGATGCAGCGAGTCGAGCATCTTCTTGGCAGAATCTCTCAACACCTTCTCGCGGTTTTCGAAGGCGCAGATTCGGTTGTATCCCAGATCCATTACGCTGTGGGAGTGGATATAGTATGCCAGTTCGCTTTCTTTCCATTTCGAATCCTTGTAGAGACTGTCGAGTGAATCTACTTTCTCTACCAGCACACTGTCTGCATCGAGTCCCTGATAGCGGTTTCGGGTGATGTCGGTATTGTTGGATGCTGCGAGTCGTCCCTGGCATGAAGGAACGAGTGCCCAGCGGTTCATGAAGGTAGCTGCCAGCGTGGTGGTATCTTCGTCGAATCGCAGCATGGTTTTGCCGTTTCTTCTTATTTCGTAGCAGCTGTAGGCTTCTATTCTGGCTTTGGCTGCCTGCACCTGTTCTCTTGTGGGATTCAGACAGCGGTAGGTCCAATATCCCAGGGCGCAAAGTAGAATGATGAATAGGACACCAGCTATTCTGATGCCTTTCTTTCTGTTGTTTGTCATTGTTTCAATTCCTCCTATATTTCTTTTCTCTCCCTTATCTATATATCTATAGTTCTATTATCTATAGTCCTTGTTTTATCTGTTGTTTTATCAGACTTCTGGATTTACCTCCAGTTCTATCTCCAGGATGGATTGGGTGTCGGGGGTGATTCTGCAGTGGTCTGATGTTCTTTCTCCGATGAGCCAGATGATTTCGCCTGCCTTGTCGGTCAGTACATGTTGGCTCATTTTCTCCATGTAGTTTCGCTTGCGGTCTGTCAGATAGTCGCTTACCAGCTTCGTTCCCTTCATACCGAAAGGTTTGAATCTGTCGCCCTGTTGGGAGAGTCGATAGGTGAGCGGGAAACTAACCTGGTCGGCATCCAGGGTGATGCGATGGCTTTCTTTGCTTGGCGTAAAGTCGGCTGTGCGAGGGTAGCGGCGGATTCTGATTCTCGTGTTTCCGGCAAGACTGTAATTTCCTTCTTCCGGAAGGCGGAAAGCTTTTTCTTTCTGCAGGTTATCCATTTCTTTCAGAGGCGTGATGAACAGCTTCTCGCGGTCGATACACAGCATGTATTCGTTGCTTTTCCAAATCTTGCCTATTCCACTGTCCTGGCTGTTCATACTTTCTATGATGCCGTCGATGGTATCACCATGAAAACCATAGCTGCCGATGAGCTGATGGAGCATGAACTCCGGACTTGCCGCCTGCATCACGATCTGCTTGCCGATGGTTATGATATTGCCGGAATCGTCGGGCTGCGATGGTACGTCCACTGCGTCATCGAGCATCATCTTAGCCTGTCTGAGGTATCTAGCCGATTGGGCGATGTTCTCCCTGGCAGCAGGGTTCAGCGTTTCCAACAGCGGAATCACATGGTGGCGGATCTTGTTGCGCAGGGCATCATCCTCCAGGTTGGTGGAGTCGGTGACGTAGTCTTGTCCCTTTTCTGCGAGATAGTCCAGGATGTCCTGGCGGCTGATGCAGAGTAGGGGGCGCAGGATGTTTCCGTTTTTGGGAGCAATGGCAGCGAGTCCATCCACCCCCGAACCTCTCAGCAGATTGAGCAGTAGCGTTTCCACGTTGTCATCTCTGTGATGTGCCACGCAGATGCCGTCGGCTTCGATGTCTCGGGCGAGTTGAGCGAAATAGCGGTAGCGCAAATCCCTGGCAGCCATCTCGATACTCACCTTGTGCTTTTCGGTATAGGTGAGGGTATCGAAGTGGATGCGATGCAGGCAGATGCCTTCACGCTCGCAGAGATCTACGCAGAACTGTTCGTCGCGTTCGCTTTCTTCGCCACGCAGGTGGAAGTTGCAGTGGGCTGCATGGATGGGCATCCCCAGGTTCTTGAGAATCAGGAGCAGAGCCACACTGTCTGCTCCTCCCGAGAGGGTAACAATATAAGAACCGTCGTGCTTCCACATTCCGTGGCGCACGATATAGTTTCTGACTATCGTTTCTATCTTGTTCATATTCTATATTCCTGAATCTTCATCTTCTGAATCTTTCTTTGCTATAATTTATTCCACCTGCCTTGAAAATCTAATCTTGAAGTTTCTTTTAATGTCCTTCTTTCAGAAACTCCTCTGCGCGCTGGAGATCTTCCGGGGTATCGATTCCCACGGTCTCAACGTCTGTGGTTCCCACCTTGATCTTGTATCCGTTCTGCAACCAGCGCAGCTGTTCCAGGCTTTCTGCAATTTCGAGAGAACTTTGTGGTAGCTGGGTTACCTCTCTGAGCACCTCCTTGCGATAGGCGTAGATGCCCAGGTGCTTGAGGTAAGGGAAGTGCTGGAGCCACTCCTCTCGCTCCTTACCTCGTACGTATGGGATGACGCTGCGGGAGAAGTAGAGAGCGAAGCCCTGGTTGCTGACTGCGATTTTCGGACTATTTGGATTCTCTACAGCCTCCATCGTGGTGAAAGCCTTGCCCAAGGTAGCAATCTGGGTAGTTGGGTCATCGAAGCAATGGCAGATGGTTTCCAGCTGGCTCTTTGCCACGAAAGGTTCATCGCCCTGTACGTTGACGATGACATCCCAGTCGCCGCCTATCTTCTCGATGGCTTCTTCTATGCGGTCGGTTCCGCTCTTGTGGTCAGTACGGGTCATTACCGCCTTACCGCCAAAAGCTTCCACGGCATTGAAAATACGCTCATCGTCAGTAGCCACGTATGCTTCTTCTAAAACAGCAGCCACCTTTTCATATACATGCTGAATAACAGGCTTGCCACCAAGCATGGCAAGAGGCTTGCCAGGGAAACGCGTTGAAGCGTATCTTGCTGGAATAATACCGATAAATTTCATAAGCTTCTTTTTTATTATCGCTTCAGAGCGATGTTGTAATTGTAATAATGTGTATTGCCGGTGATGTCTTCGAGCACCTGGATGAAAGGAGGGAACTTCACGCTCTCGCGTTTTGCGATGCCTTTGGTTTCCAGGATCATCAGGTCTTTTACTGGCTCTGAGAATGAATCCAGCTCGAAGTACTGACCTTTCCAGATAAAGCTCTTGCGGTGCTTGCGGATGGTAGCACGGTAAGGGTCTGCCTGCTGCAGCATATTCTCGTAGAGATTGGCGCTGATCTGTCGCTCGGTCTCAATCTGTTCGTTGTCGGCTACGCGCTTCTTGGTGGTGTGAACATATACGTACTTGCCACCTTCGAATCCACGGCGACGGAGACGGATCTCACTGCCTGGTTCTCCCGAAAGATAGGTCTGGACGATATCGCTGTCGATGGCGTTTGGCACTTCGCCGGTCAGTTTCACGATATACTTTCTCTCCTCCTCGATAGGTTGCGGAATACCCAGCACATTGCTGATCTCCTTGAGCACACGGTTCAGCTTGTTGTTGAAGTCCTCGTGGTTGTTAATTACTCTCAGATGTGGATGGCCCTTCCAGGCAGAAACGATTCTCTTGTCCAGTTCCCTGGCTATCTGCAATCCCTTTTCGTCAGCCTTTTCCACTCGCTGGGCGTTGTTGGCTGTGGTATAGAATTGTTCAGCGCCATCTGCGGCAGAAACCAGATGCAGTACGGCATCGTAGCGTTCACGCAACTGGGTGTTGGTGTATCCCTGCTCGGAGATGATGCGGTTCCAGAAGTCTTCTGTCAGATAGGTGGAGATATCCATCGTGCCACGGTCGCAGACGATGATGACCGGCTTGTCGATGGTTTCCGCCATTTTGGTGAAGCTTTCTTCCAGTCCGATCTGAGTCAGGAAGGTAGCTTTTTCTCCCTCGAAGAAGAACTTCTCGTTTTTGGTGAGATAGTTCATACCTGCCTGGGTGAACATGGTAGGAACCTCAGGAATCGTAAACACCTTGTATCCAAGGCCAGAGAAGTGGTCGATTATTTTTACCAGCGCAGTGGTTTTACCTGCGCAAGGACCACCGGTAAGTACAATTTTCTTAATTGTATTCATTATCTTATTTTTTGTTATTATCAGATGCGTCATGGGATGCGTCAAGCGTCCTCATTCCTTTTATGGGTGCAAAGATAGCAATAAATTCTTTAAGAAAGAAAAAAACTTTCGTTTTTATTTTGTATTCTAAATGAATTAATGTATCTTTGCAAAGTAAAACGACAAGAAATAAGACAAGAAATAACAGATGATTTACTTCATTTCAAAGAAATTAGAAATATCAGCAGCCCATTCGCTCACCCTCAGTTACGAGAGTAAGTGCAGCAGTCTGCATGGTCACAACTGGCAGATAGAACTCTTTTTCGTGGGAAGAGAGTTGAACCAGGATGGCATGGTGATAGATTTTACCCATGTCAAGAAAGCGGTGCATGGCAAGATGGATCACGCCAATCTCAACGAGGTGTTTGATTTCAATCCTACCGCCGAGAATATCGGAAGATGGCTCGTGGATCTCTTCCCGGAGTGCTATAAGGCTACGGTGCAGGAGAGCTTCGGCAATACTGCCGTGGTGGTTGACGAAGAGAAAATCAGAGGAATCGAGCATCTGGTTCCTTAAAATCGGAGCTGGTAATTAATATGTAGGAAAAATGTATAAAGTAAACGAGATATTCTATTCCCTTCAGGGAGAAGGAAGATGGTCGGGCAGGCCAGCCTTTTTTGTTCGTATGAGCGGCTGCAATCTGAAATGTCCTTTCTGTGATACGGATTTCAAGGGATATAAGGAGATGAGCGCCGAGGACATCTTGGCTGCGTGCCAGGAGAAGGGCGGCGATTGCCGCTTCATCGTTCTTACCGGTGGCGAACCAACCCTGCAGGTGGATGCGGAACTCATCCATCTCCTGCATCAGCAGGGATATTATCTTTCGATGGAAACCAACGGCACCCACGTGGTTCCTGAGGGCATCGACTGGATTACCTGTTCGCCTAAGTTGGACTTCACGGAGGGCGGCGAACTTGCCTTGAAGAAGGTGGATGAGTTGAAGCTGGTCTTTGACGGCGCCCACGAAGTAAGCAATTATGGATTGGAAGCCACCTATCAGTATCTGCAGCCTTGCGATGTGGGCAATGATGCCCGCAACCGCTTTATCCTCTCCGGCTGCATCGACTATGTGAAGCTGCATCCGGAATGGCAGCTTTCACTCCAGATGCATAAGATTGTGGGTATCCGATAAATCTCATAAGATAATTCCAAATACTCTCACAAGATAATCATTGTAAGATCATCACAAAATCATAATAAAACAACAATAATAATATAATGGAAAAAGTAAAGACATTGATTATAGGTAGCGGTCCTGCGGGATATACAGCTGCCATTTATGCAGGTAGAGCTGGTCTCAATCCTGTATTGTATTCTGGTATGCAGCCAGGCGGCCAGCTTACCATCACCACGGAAGTAGAGAACTTCCCAGGTTATCCTAATGGCGTGGATGGCACTCAGATGATGATGGACATGAAGGAGCAGGCTGCCCGCTTCGGTGCGGATCTGCGCGACGGAAGCATTTCCAAGGTGGATTTCTCTTCCCGCCCTTATCATCTTACCGATGAGCGTGGCAACGAGATCGAGGCTGATACCGTGATTATCGCTACTGGTGCTTCTGCCAAGTACCTTGGTCTGGCTGATGAGGAGAAATATCGTGGACAGGGCGTTTCTGCCTGTGCTACCTGCGATGGTTTCTTCTATCGCAAGCGTACGGTTGCCGTAGTAGGTGGTGGTGATACTGCCTGCGAGGAGGCGATGTATCTTTCTGGTCTTGCCAAGAAGGTGTATATGATTGTGCGCAAGCCTTATCTCCGTGCTTCTGAGATTATGCAGAAGCGTGTAAAGGAGAAGGAGAACATCGAGATTCTTTTCGAGACCAATACGCTCGGCTTGTTTGGCGAGAATGGAGTAGAGGGTGCTCATCTGGTTCGCCACATGGGTGAGGCCAACGAGGAGAAGTTTGATATTGCCATCGATGGTTTCTTCCTGGCTATCGGCCATAAACCTAACACCGATCTCTTCAAGGATTTCATCGATTTGGATGAGCAGGGATTCATCAAGGTGGTTCCTGGCACTGCGAGCACCAATCTTCCTGGCATCTTTGCTGCCGGCGATGTTGCCGACCCGGTTTATCGTCAGGGCATTGTTGCAGCCGGCTCTGGTGCCAAGGCTGCTATCGAGGCAGACAGATATTTGCAGCAGTTGTAAAATAACGAAATGTTTAGGTTGGTAAAATCTGCCAGTCTAAACATTAATTTAGTTAAAAAATTCGTCTGATTTTTTGTCGGATGCTTGAAAAGTAGTACTTTTGCATTCGCATTTCAGACAAAGGAAGATTGGCAGAGTGACCGAATGCGCTGGACTCGAAATCCGGTATACCCTCTTCCGGGTATCGGGGGTTTGAATCCCTCATCTTCCGCGAAACTTTTCTCCATACAAAAAAATCCGCAGAGAGCATAACTTAGCTCCTGCGGATTTATTTTTTATGATTATTTGTTTTCTTTTCGGATGGCTTTCTGGCTCCCGCTTTTCTTCTTCACCACTACTTTCTTCACCTCTTTCTTCTTCTTGATTCCGAAGAGGTCGCGCCAGCCGTTGAAATCCTTTTTCATGATCAGACCGAGACCTTGCGTGTTGAGGCTGTTTCGGGTGAAATAGCGGTCGTTGGTCTGGTTATACATGCGCACGGCGAGATTGCCGTTCGGGAAGATGAGATAACGGAGATCGAAGTCGCCGATGAAACTCTGCGTGGCATTCGCATTGTCGCGATAGCCAAACTGACCATTGAACAGCAGGCGATTGTTGAGCAGCCTTCCGCTCAGGATTCCTTCGTACTCTGCATTGTTGAAGCCTTCATCGCCCGTAGAGATATTGGCACCGAAATTCCAGTTGTTGCTCTTTACCACATTCGATAATACGGTGTTGAGCTGCTGCGAAATCGTACCGCTCAGGAAACTCTGCATCGCCAGTGAGGTCTGACTCTGCTGGTCGGCATCCTCGCTGCTCTGGTTGTTCTTGGTCTGCGCATAGAATCGCCCGATGGCGAGCAGATAGAGTACCTGCTGGTTCATCTCTTCCTGCGAATTGATGACTGAGTAGATCATCTGCTTGGCATCCGTGTTCACCGTAGGCAGGTCCATTGAGAAATCTACGCTCGGTGACTGAGGAGTGCCCGTGATGTTCATCAGACAATCTACTCGGATGTTGTTGCTGCTGAACGAACGGCCGATGCTCAGGTCGCTCAGCGGAACACCGTTCACCGTATATTTCGCCTGCAGATTCAGTGGGGCATTGTATGGATTGCCACCGAAGGCGATGGTTCCGCCCGGCATGAACTCGAAGTCTTTCTTGATTACATTCTGTATCGTGAGCTTATACACTCCGTGGTCCACCACATAGTTGCCGAACATGTCGAAGGAGCCCTTGTTAAACCAGTTGGCTCTTAGTACGCCATTACCGTTCAGCGTGATGTAGTCGCCGCTCTGAGGGTCCATCATCAGCTTCAGCGTCAGGTTAGGAGTGGCATTCACCAGGAAGTTGATGCGCATATCTGACGAGAAGTCGATGTCGTCGTCTGCATCTTTCTGCTGTTGCTTCAGACTGTCGGTCAGCTCCGGAGCGATGTCGTGCCAGTGGATGAAGCTCTTGTCGCTGATGGCATCGGGGCTCGCCACGTTATATACGAAGATGCTGCCAGGTCCCGGTTCTGCATCGATGTCGATGATGGTTTCGCCGCTCTTGCCGTGGATGCCCACCTCGCCGGTGGCATAGACGGTACCGTAGAAGGTGTTGTCGCCAAACTCATGGGTGTCGTAGCCCAGGAAGTTGTGCGCCTTCAGGGTGAGGTCGTAGCTCAGTCGGGTGAGGTGCTTGTGATGGATACCGCCGCTTACGAGTGCCATGTTGTGGTTGCGGTCGAAGATGGTATCATTGTTCAGCAGGATGTCATCCGGAATGGCGTGGGCATGCAGGTTCTTGAAACTGTACTCGGTGCCCAGCTGCTTCATGTGCATCTTGCCGGTGGCGTAGAGGTCGCCCACCAGGTTGATGTCGCTCAGGTCGCCCACCAGATTCACCTTTCCATGGGCTCTTGCCTGGATGTCGTCCATGAAACTGCCGCAGAAGCTCTCCATGAATTTCATGTTCGTGCCCTGCGCCTCGATGCCCAGGTCTATGTAGTTTCGCTTCGGCGATACATATCCGTCTATGAGCGTCTGGTGCTCCTCGCCCTCGTCAGCCACGGCGTTGATGTCTATCTGACTCAGTTCCTTGTTGAAGCTTACGTTGGCATGAAGTATTCCCATCGGACCGTGTTCGAACTCGAAGTCCTTGATGTCGAGCTTGGCGTAGGCGTCAGGATCATTGAAGATGCTCTTCACAATCGCCTTGCCTGAAGCCTTGCCTGAGAAATCCACCGAGTGGAAGTTCACGAGGTTCAGGATATACACCACATCCACATCCTTCAGCTGCGCCACGATGGAGTCTTCCTTGTTCGGGGTGGCGAGTCCGTTCACCGCCACATGCTGGTCGCCGTGGCTCACCTCGAAGTTTTCTATCTCCAGGTGGTTCTTGCTGTAGGTGATGTCAGCCGGATGCACCTTCCAAGGCTTTTCTCCGATATGGATGAGCGATGGCTTGATATCTACGTGGGCGGTAGATACGTTGTCCGTATTCTTGTAGAACTGCGCCTCGGCATTCAGCGCCCCGTGGATAGGCAGGCTCTTGGAGTGGTTGTTGTAACCCAGCGATGCCATCAGGGTGTTGTCGGCTGCCGCTGCCTTCACGTGCAGGGTAGGGCTTATGCTGCCCGCTGCTCCCGTCTTGATGCGCGCATCCACCTTCAGCGTATCGCCCTCGGTGTTCATCTGCAGGGCTCCGCCGCTGTAGTCGCTGCCGTTGTAGCTGAAGGCAGGCAACTGTGCCGTGAGGTTGACCGAGCGGTCTAGGTCGGAGATGTTTCCGTCTATCACCACCGGCTGCTGGATGTCGAGTGGCACGCCCAGCATTCTCTGCAGTATTTCGGTAGAGGCTATTTCTGCCTCTATGCTGAAGTTGTTCCTTGCCTTGTTGCTGGTCTTTCCGATGCCAGGCAGGGTAGGCAGCTTGCTTGCCAGCATGTTAGTCATGGTCTGAACCAGGGTGCCGTAGTCGTACTGTCCCTTTACGTGGATGTTGGCAAATGGTGCTTCCAGGTCCAGATAGCTGTCTGCTCCTTCGTTCTTGGCATTCACCCTGATGTCGTTCAGGGTGTAGGTGTTGTCTGCCATCTTCACGCCCAGTACGGTAGGTTGCAGATGCGCCAGGTTGAGCTGGGCTTCATACTGCTTCTTCGGGATGGAGTACTTGCCCGCCACCTGCAGGTTGATGTTTGGGTCGGCGATGGATGCGAGTCCGTCGATGAGTCCCTTGTTGTAGCTGCCGTCCAGCCTGATGTTGCGGAATCGGTAGTTGTTGAAGTCGAACAGCGGAATCTCGCCCTTTGCCACGAGATGTTCCTTGGTGCCCTGTGCGGTGATGTGTGCGGCGATGATGCCCAGTTTGGCATTGTCGAGTATCTTGCCCAGGTTGATGCCCTTGGTATCCACCTTGGCGTAGAGCTGCTTGCCGTTCTGGTGGGCGTCTATCTCTACGTTTCCTGCGTCGGTGCGCAGTACGCCCTTGGTTCCTATCTGGCTCTTGCCTTTTCCGCTGATTACACCTTTATAATATATGTTGCCCAGTCGGAGCACCTCTTTCGGAATCTTCACTTTGCTGCCCAGGTTGGCGGCTATCTGCTCCACGCCCTCGTCAGAAACCTTCAGGGTCTCTATGTTGGCGAGCCAGTGCAGCTTTCGGTTCCAGTCGCTTGCCTTGGCGCTCGCCTTGAGCAGGATGCTTCCGCTCTGGGTCTTGAAGTGGAGCTGGTGGATGCGTGCCGATGTACTGGTGCCCGAGAAGTGGGTGTCGATGTAGAGGGCATCGTTCCATTTTCTGAGGATAGGAGCGAAGCAAGCCACGTCCGACAGGGTGATGAGCGATGGCTTGATGCCGCCCTCAAACTGCAGCGTTTCGCTGATGAGCTTTCCCTTCTCGTCGGTGCGGTAGGTGGCGATGAGGTCTTCCAGCAGCAGGTGGCTCTTCGGGAGTTCCAGTTGGAAGTCGCTCAGGCGCGCCTGATGCTTGTCTGCATTCACCTTGAATCGCAGATTCTTTATTTGAAGTCCTGATTTATCGGTGAAGGCTATCTTCTTGATGGATAGATGAATATCATCGTCTGTGAGATGATGCAGTGCGATGTGTGCCGAGAGATTGCTGATGCCGATGTGCTGAGGCGAGAATACCCCCGCTGCCGATGCGATGTCGCGCTGGTTGTAGGCGATGGATCCGTGGCGGATGATGACGCTTCCGATGCGCAGGTCGAGTGGCTTGTGCTGGGTGGTATCCTTCGAGGCGAGCGAATCGAGCATGAACTGGATGTTCATGTCGCTCTTGGCATTCTGCCTGTAGATGTTGGCTCTCAAACCGAAGAGCTGTGCCGATGAAACCGAGATTTTTCCGTCTTTCAGCGGCAGCAGGTCCACCTTTGCCGAGAGTCGTGAAGCATAGATCATGCTGTCGCCTTTCTGGTCGAGCATTCTCACATCGTCGATGATGATTCGGTTGAAGAAACCCAGGTTGATCTTTCCCACGCTCACTTCTGTTCCGAATTTCTGGGCGAGGGCAGTGGCTACGGTAGAGCCGAGGAAGGTCTGTACTGGTGGCAGATGCAACAGTACGATGAGTATCACATAAAGGGCGAAGATTGTCCAGATGATACAGCTGATGATATGTTTAAATCGTTTCAGAGTCTTATGAATATTTAATGTTAATTTGCAATGGGCATTTGCCGTTAATTTGCAATCTGTGTTTGTCAAAACACGCTTGCAATCTGAATCTGTATTGAAATTTAGGCACAAATTTACTGCTTTTTTGTTACATTATCAAATAATTTAGTGATTTTTCTTCCTCGTCTTACTTTTTTTTGCTATTTTTGCAGCATAATTTGAATGTTTTCACAAAATAAAACCAGAAAATCAGTTTTAAATATAATATTTTTAATGTAGTTATGGCAAATGTAATTAAGTTACGTAAAGGCTTGGACATTAACCTTACGGGTAAGGCTTCCAAGGATGTAGCCATCCCTGTGGTACAGGCTAGCGAGTATGCACTCGTGCCTGCAGCCTTCGTGGGTGTTACTCCTAAGGTAGTTGTACGCGAGGGCGACCATGTCAATGCCGGAGATGCCTTGTTTGTGAACAAGGCTTGCCCAGAGGTGAAGTTTGCCTCACCAGTGAGCGGTCAGGTTACCGCCATTGAGCGAGGGGAGCGTCGCAAGGTGCTTTGCATCAAGGTGAAGGCAGACGCTGAGCAGACCTCTACGGATTTTGGTAAGAAAAACGTTGAGTCGTTGGACGGTGCAGCCGTGAAGCAGGCGTTGCTCGAGGCTGGATTGTTCGGTTACATCAACCAGTTGCCTTACGCTGTATCCACCACACCGGATACCACTCCTAAGGCAATCTTCGTTTCTGCCCTCCGCGACATGCCGCTCGCTGCCGATTTCGAGGTAGAACTCGCTGGCAATGAGGAAGCTTTCCAGGCAGGTTTGACAGCCTTGAGCAAGATTGCGAAAACTTATCTTGGCGTTGGAGTTGAGCAGCACAGCAATGCGCTCGGCGAGGCTAAGAACGTGGAACTCAATGTTTTTGATGGTCCTTGTCCTGCTGGAAATGTAGGCGTTCAGGTGAACAACATCGACCCTGTAAACAAGGGCGAGGTGGTTTGGACAGTAGATCCTGCATCGGTAATCTTCTTCGGTCGCCTCTTCCTTACAGGTAAGGTTGATCTTCACAAGAAGGTGGCTGTAGCTGGTAGCGAGATGAAGCAGACCGGTTATGCTAACGTGTTGGTAGGTACTCCATTGGCAGCTTTCGTTGAAGCACAGCTCAAGAGTACATCCCACGTTCGCCTCATCAATGGCAACCCATTGACCGGTACCAAGACCACCATGGCAGATTACGTAGGCGGACACACCTCAGAGATCACAGCCATCCCAGAGGGTGACGACTGCGACGAGATGCTGGGCTGGATTCTTCCACGCACCAACCAGTTCTCTACCTCGCGTTCTTATCTCTCCTGGCTCTTCGGTAAGAAGAAGGAGTACAATCTCGATGCCCGTATCAAGGGTGGCGAGCGCCACATGATTATGAGCGGTGAGTACGACCAGGTTCTCCCTATGGACATCTTCGGTGAGTATCTCATCAAGGCAATCATCGCAGGCGATATCGACAAGCAGGAGCAGCTCGGTATCTATGAGGTTAGTCCTGAGGACTTTGCGGTAGCTGAGTTCGTGGATAGCTCTAAGCTCGAATTGCAGAAAATAGTACGTGAGGGCTTGAACACCCTGCGCAAGGAGAATGCTTAGTTTTTAGTACTGTTAATTATTAAAATAATGAGTGCATTAAGAAATTATCTCAATAAGATAAAGCCTAACTTCCAAGAGGGAGGTAAGCTGCATGCCTTCGAGAGCGTGTTTGACGGTTTTGAGAGCTTCCT
>ENA-OVGJ01000435-OVGJ01000435.1-human-gut-metagenome-genome-assembly--contig:-NODE-435-length-20913-cov-23.939016_pt1 | contig 20913 bp, 19 predicted proteins | sample MGYA00237772_ERZ505423 | MGnify/ENA primary metagenome ERZ505423 (study PRJEB26158, sample SAMN06016386) | human gut metagenome | biome: human gut; feature: ankylosing spondylitis patient; material...
CGTTATTATGCCTTCTACCAGTCTTGCTTATTGTTGCATATCTTATCTCCATATTACGATTATTTTTAGTTTATGATAGTATAGAGGCAAATGTAACCTCTAATCTATCTGTAACGTAATATTTCCGACAATATTATATTCAATAATATGGGAATCTTGGCTTGCTGTGTCATATTGTTCTATCAATAATATACTTGTGTTTGATACTTGATGTCATGTTCATCGCAATAATAGCAGATCTCGCTTTTCATGCAACTCCCATGTTTTTTGAACTTCTTTTTTAATGATTCGATAAGACTATAGTCGTCAGATGCGTGCAAAGACCTCATCAGACGATTGGTATTTGCCACATCAAAGAATACGAAAGACTCAACCTCACCGTCTCTTGAATATTCTTTCTCAAATTCACCCATATCTTGCTCGGTAATGGTGAGTTTGCCATCTTCTATTTGCGCATAGATTCCTGTGAACTCACCATTCGTTTCATGTTTGTAGATAACCTCTTCCATAAATTCCAAGTGTTAATGTTTAGACAACCATTCCACAAGATTATTCACGATGCCATTGGCTAAATCCTTTGGACCATGAGTTTGTTCATTCGGTCTATTGATGATTACTGCCAAGGCATAGCGAGGTTTCTTGCGTGGGAAAACTCCGACAAAGGACATTTCTGCCAATTCATGTTCACCGTTTTCAAGTTCTTTGCCTTGATAGTTGCCATATACTCCTGCTATATCCACTTTCTTTGGGGCATAAGATGCTTGTATGCCTTTCCCTTTGTTCAGACCAATCAATACCTCTTGCAAATATTTACGTCCCAAAGGCGTAATGTTGTCAAATGTTTCCTCTGTAACTGAGTCCCCTTGCAAAGTCGGGAATGTCAGAGTATTCTTCTGATAGGCACCATTAAAGAGCGCAGCCAATTCCATGGCGTTTGTTTGCTTTTCGTCACTTGTCATTTTCTTCCATATACCAAAAGCATTGTCGCCACGATTTACCAAGAGTATCTTGAACATAGCCACGTTAGATTTATGTGTCAATGCTTGGCGACAAGTCATTACACCATAACCGCCAGACCGCCAGTTATGGTCACGAATGCTGATGCTGTCACCTATATTATATATGCCACCGCACAAATCCATCATGTCATTGAGTGAACCATTGATATCTGCCAACATAGGAGTAATGCCTACAAGTGTCAAAATGCGAGGACTACATGCTTGTTTCAATAGCTTACCATCTGAATAATCATCTCTATCTTTCTCCAATGCAACCCATGATTTCAGTCTTCCTGTTTGTGCATCTATAACAGCAATCTGTCCGTATGTTCCATTCAACATTTTCAACCCCTCAGACAAAACATCTTGGCATTTTTGAGTCATCACGCTATCTATTGTCGTGCATTCATCAAGTTTTGCTACATATTCAGGATTGTCCATCCATACACCAACAGTTTGATTGTTTTCTCCAACCACGCCAATGGTGCCACGCTCAATCCCTTTTTCTACATAGAAGTAGAATACCTCAATGCCATCTTCTGACACATAACGACGTGAGAAACCTGCAACATCTAAATCTATCTCCGTTACATTCTCATGCTTCTCCAAGTCATAGATACCCTGTTTGCCTCCTTTTGAAACAACGGCAAACTTGGCAATGCTACAGGTGTCTATCTGTTCGCATTGTTCCAATGGTACTTGGGTGATGGGCTTTTTGCCAAATGCTTCTTCTGCATCAATAGTGTCAGCCACTATCACTTCTTGGGCGAAGGACAACTGTCCGAAAAAGGCTAAAAACATTGTGATTAAGCCTAACTTGAAGTATTTATTTGTGTTCATGTCTTTTATATTTTTGTATTATTGCATTTCTTCCATTTTCTGAGTCCATATTGTTTGTAGTTCTTGTTGCTTTGGCTCTAAATATGTCTTGGCATAACTAAGAATATCGTATTCGGTAGTTTCATCGTCGCCATCTTCCTCAAAGTCACAAGTAATAGAAATTCCTGTTTGGGAAAAAGCCGGTTCAAAGCCAACGCTATACCTTATTCTACTTTCCTTAGTGTTCAAATCCTTACAAATCTCACGAGCCATGTCTACATGCAAGTCATTTATAATAACAGCTCCAACAAGAGAAATAGCAAATCTACCATTTCCAAGAGAAAACACCTTTACTATCCCTTCCGGTAGGCCAAGATACACTTCTCCTGTACCATCCTCATTGCATTTACTGATGTTGTACCTAAGTTTTTCTTCTTCTGCCAGCAACTTAGCCAACAAGACATAAGAATGTCTGCTTCGGATTTCCCGTTTGTAAGTCCGTTTTTGGAATTTACTGAAAATCCAACTGCAACCAATCATTTGAGCAATGCCTATAACAATGAGCCAAAACTGCGTAGTAAACATAATCGAATTATTAATGTGTCTGGCTATAAACCTACTTACAATTTGGTATGTTCATGGAAGGCTCAATGATAACATGCTCTTCATCAAAACATATGCTCTTCAGTGTTACCTTTTCAAGCACACCTTTCAACTGCTCTATTTCTGCCAGGTTTACGATTACTCGATTGTTTGAGTTCTGAGTTATAAAGTTCGTTTTGTCTGGCAAAAGCCTCTTCAAGAAAGCAATGGCAGGAGTGATAAGCAATTCAACTCCTAACTTACCACTATATACTATGTGTAGGTTGGAATCATCTACTTTCTCAACACACAGCTCCACGCCAATACTCTTCGCAAAGCCAAAGACCTTTATTTTCGTTGACACTGCAACTGTAGATGGAGCGACAAATGCCAACGCCACTTCTTTCTTGAAATTATGCGAGATAAAATCTTGAAGCTCTGAATATTTTATTTTTACTTCCATAGTTGTGTTCTATATTATTATGTTTTACACGTTGTCTTGATTTCAATCGAATACTTCTATGTAGCTGGTGTATTCTGGAAACCACTTGTCAAGCAAAGCGTCAGTTTTACGCTCTATCTCGGGACTGATGTTCTTGCTCACTTTCTGATAGGCTACTGAAAGTGAAAATGCCTCATCTATCCATCCAATGATAGGTAACCGCTTAGCCGAAATCAAATCTATTGGGAACACCAAATATGATATGGTTGACAGAATCATCAACTTATCACTTTTCGGAGTATCCTTGCTGACCATGATGAAATAAAGTAACAATATTGGTCGAGCACTAATGCGACCAACCTTCATTGCGTATTCTTGCAACTTTTCTTTCAACACTGTGGTGTCTATAATACTTGGCTTGTTCATGTTTTCTATGTTTTTTGTTGTACATTTTTATATTATAGAGTGTGGAAAGAAAACCTATCTATCACAGAAAAAGAAAAACTTACAAACTAAATGTAGTTTTTAGTTTGCAAGTTTTCTTTTGTTTTGATTTACCACAAAAGCCTTTTATTTATTATGTAGTATATCATGCAACTTATTCAAAGCATCATTACAACCATTGATTATCTTGTCGCTTTTTAGATGTTCTATTGTTTGATTGTAGTCTGCTTGCGAACGACACCCTTTCCAATATTCAATATCGTTTTCTGCTTGCTTCTGTCTGCTTAAAGCATCTTCCAGTTCACTCGCATTTGTTGAATGTGTTGCATCATCCAAAGCTTGGTCAAGCCTGTGTTGCGCATCCTGTAGTTTGCCGTCATAAAATGACAAATCATTAGGAGTGTGGATATCTGTTGGAAAAGCTCCCGCGTTAGATGGACTGTCAGAAACAGATGTAGGATTTGTGGCAATTGGTAACCCACTCATAAAATCCGTTAGTGTCTGAGCCTCTTCCATATTCATATAATGGTGTTCTCCACCAAATATGTCAGTTACTATAACACCACCATTTGGGTCATTTTCAAATATCGGTGACGTATTCATTGTAGGCGTTGTTTGCCCATTTTCTTCTTGATGAATTTCTTCTATTTGTGGTAAATCATCAGGAAAATCTATTACGTCATCATCATACAAAATTTCAAAATCTTCATCCATAATTATCATTGTTTACATTTAACTATTGCTTTTACTAAAACTTTATTATTATAACTTAACCCTGGTTTTATAGTCTTTTCTATTATACAACCATTTTGTACGAAAGAAAACGGGTATGGAACATGACGTGAATTATCAAAGGTTGATTCTTCATTAATTGGTTCACAACCACATGAAAGCATCATTTCCTCTATTCGGCTTTCGCAAAACAGGATTGTAGATATAACATTTTCGTCTGTAGTTTGAGAACGCAACTTATTTAGTTCTTCAAGCAGAGTTGGCAGTTCGAAAATTAATTGTTTGCCACAACTATTATCCAAGTTAGGGTCATCAACATAATCCTTATTATTTTTTTCTTCCTGTATGTATTCTGTCTCTTCTTCTTTTCCTATTTTCTTTTCATCGTTTTCTCCCCTTACTTCTTTGGAATCCATATAATAGTCTATGTTTGGTACATCGCTTAATGGCATGGTTCTTTCCGAGTCTTTGCTTTCTTTAAATGCGCTTGACGTTTTCTCTGTTGATTCAAACAATTGATCAACAGCTGTTGTTGGATTATTTGAGTCAAACATTGAAGACATAATCTGTCCACATAATGCCTTGCTTCTTTTGAATAAATCATTTAATAGTTTCATAAGCTATATTTTTAACAAATCCGAGTACATCTTTTTTGCCAGCATTGCCGCATGTTGTCTGACGCTATTTGGCAATGACATATTATAAATGGATGACCAATACTTGTATCTATTGCGTGGATTACCATCTGTGATTTGTCCGGAGAATAATGAGCATAATTCTGCAAATTCGGTCTGTGAAAATTGTTCCTTAGCATCAACTATTCTCATGTACATGATGTATTTGTCATTTGCAAGTTGGAGTTCCGCTTGTATATTTTCAATTTTTCCTTTCAGACTGAAGATGCGATTCTTGTCATTCTGAACCTGCTCTAATGATGGAATGTTTGATTTGATTAAATCAATTACCATGTTCCGAGTTCTTGCTGGAAGACACTGACAAGAACTTATGCACTCATCTTTCATCTTTGCATAATCCTCGGAAAGGGCAAAGGATTCATCATATATTATACTGTTTATGATGCCGCGTAAATCTTCTACAACTTTATTTCCTCTCAGCATATGACTTCGCTTAAAGAAATGGTCAAATATCAAATTCCGCAGATTTTCTATTCCACCCACACATTTGAGTTTATTCAATGTTATTGATATGTCATCAGAGTAATAAAGTTCTTTAGCTATTAGAGCAAACGAACTCCATGCCAAATCATGGGCAGCAAAACTTTCAAGAATAGCTTTCCTATCCGAAACGGCTATATTGCAGTAAGGCAACTTTTCATGAAGAAAGGCTGTTTCTGAACCAATGGCTAATAAAAAGCCTTTTTCTACAGAAAATCCTTTTTTTAACTTATCACGCAAATGATAGGCTCGTTCTTCTGATGGTATGTACTTTTCAATCGCAGCAGACGTTGGAACGATTGTGAATAGATTTTGTTCAAACTCTTTACAAAAGTGAGAAATGTTATCTATTTGTGTTAAGTCCTTATCCACTTTGGATAATACCCCTATACCATTTAGTGATGTAATGCCATGTCCTCCATTATACAATGACGCTAAGAAATTCTTATCTGTCTCTGTCGGAACTGTATTGAACAGGTATATTATTGCATCTGCTGTATTAGACAGATTTATAGTATCTTGTTGATGGCGTTCACGCAAATTAAAATAGGTGTCTGTTTGAATTTGATGCGAATCTCCATCTTCACCTACCTCAGCGCCAATTCCTGGAGTATCTACAAGTGTAACATAATCTAATAATGGATTATCATTGATATACATTATCAGTTTGTCTATTTGGGCTGTCTTTTCCAAAGCCTCTTTGCTTGTGCCCTGAAGGGAATCCAAGTATTGCTTAGAAACCCATTCTTTATGACCATCAAGATACACGCATAGAATCGGTTTTTCTTTAGATGGCGGTACGCCTTTTTTAAAGATGTTTACTGTAGCCGTGGTTTCTGTTGTTCCTGTCATTGCTATATCAACTCCTAACAATGCATTTACCAAGAAACTTTTTCCAGCCTTTACCTTTCCAGCCACAGCTAACACGCATGGTGCTTTCAAATCTTCTTGCAAACTTTTAAGTGCCAACGAATACTTGTTGCGCCACGTGGTATGATTAATATATGCTGCCGTTTCATCCAGCAAATCATATATTTGAGTAGTTATGTCTTTTTTATCCATATCGTTTTTCTTTTTATAGAGACTACAATTTACATCATTCTATCACTTGGCTGAGAAGTATCATAAAAATAAGTGCACCATTCTTACACCAATAAGATGAAGAATAATGTACTATAAAAATTTCAAATAAGAGATTCTAATTTTGATACAACATCTTTTATGCCATATTTCTCTACTAAACGAGTCAGTACAACAAACAACTTCAAAATATCACAATCTATTTTTCTTGTATGTTTTTTACTGTTTTCATTCTGTCGCCCGAAACTGATTTTTGAGGGTTCGTCTGATTGTTCTTGCTGCAACGACCGAGAATTAGAGCTATTACTATAAATGTCACGATAGCCCCCAAAGACATCAATTTCAGGCGAGAATCTTTTTTTGGCTTTATCGGAGTTTCTGAAGTTTGGTAATTAGTCTGTGTTGGAAGTTCTTGCTTAGTAAAAGGTTTGATTGTTTCTTGTTCTTCACGGACATCAACTCCATTCACCAAAGCATTAAGAAACTTATATTTTGCCTCTTTTGCATATGCATGATTTCTATTATTGAGACCTGTAACAACCGACAATTCTGATTCATTGTATAAAGCTTGCTGAAAAACTTTACCACAATCAATTTTCCCTAAAATTACACATTTACCAACTTGCTCATTTTGTGGAACAATTTTAAAATTAGTCTCATCTAAATCAGACTGTTCTACTTCTATAATCTTTTGTTTAGCATTATCATCACCATATTCTATATTCCAAATAGGCTCTACATATTTTTTATAAACCTTACTAAAGAACTCTTTATCATATGGTAGTTCTATGATTTCTCCAATTTTAAAAACTACTCCAAAGAATCCACGTATTGGAGTTCCTACATAGTCAGTATTACAAGTGTCACTTAATTCCTTATTCATAACTCCAATACCAAACAAGACAAGATTCTTTCGTTTGGAGTAAAACCAACGAGGTTCATTCAGTTCATCAACGTATGTTTCTACATCAATGACACCTTGGATTTCATGTCGAAAAGCTAATCTGTCTTCTTTAGAGCAGAAGTCTTCAGAAGGAATGGCTATTGCCCGATAATCCAGTTCTTTTGTTCTCGTATAAATATAAAATTGCGCCATATTATACCCTTTCTCCATTAATATATATCTGTGCACCACTAAGCAAGAAGTCTTTTATTGCAGCCATAGAACCATTTAATTCTTGCAATAATTCCGTTTCTCTTCCTAAATTAGCTTTGTGCGCATTTATTTGTTGTCGAATATTACTTTCATTGTTAACAAAGAAACGTGCGAAAGAACTTCTTGAAAGTTCATGACCCAACAGTCCCTTTGCGCTATTTAAATTATTTTCCGTCATGGAAATTCTACCTATTGCTGCTTCAATCTTTTGTCCCATAATATGATAGAGAGAGAAGAGTATCGGTATACTCAGATTTCCTGCAGTAGCTCGTATATCCAACTCGCCCTCCAACACACCGCCTTCATTTGTCAAATTCTTACCTAAAGATACCGCTGTTATACCAGTTGTGTGGTTTGTTCCTTTGGCAAATAAAATTTTCCACTTTTTCTTAACTGTATCATATGCTTGCTTTAACTCTTGATCTGTCAACAAATCAGCTTTAGTTATTACGACCATTACTGGTGTTTTTGTTCCATTCTTTGCTGATTGTAAGTAATTTTCATATAAGGATGTGAATTGTATAAAATTTAAAATTGCTTTAGGATCATTGACTCCTGCAGCTTTTACCATATCTGCCCCGATAAAAAATAACAAGACACTTGATTGATTAAATGAATTGTATAACTCGTCTTGTTCTTCTTGGGCATCTTCGTCAAGCATTTGCAACAATGCTCCTCTATAGTCTTCTATATTAATTTTTGTCAGCAAGTTCAAACTTTTCCTAATATTAAAATTGTAAACAAAAGACTTGTCTGTACCCTTAGGCCAATTTCCGTTAATCATACCGTCATAAGCATTATAAAGGCGTAGCATCTGACGTGGATCTGGAGTAATAACACTCATAATCTCACCATCAGACAATTCAATACCTTGTGATAAAGCTTGTGACATTGCATAGATAAAACATGACTTTCCAGAACGGCTAAGTCCATAAAGAGATATTTTTTCTTCCATATTTTTAATGTCTTAATAAATTGTTATCAAATCATCATCACGCCATTTCTTAATTTTTTCAAGCAATTCATCTGCTCTTGAACGCAACTCCGATAGTTTTTCTAATAATTCTTCTTCATTTTTCTCGGCAGCCCATGTTTTTTCATATTCTGTTTCCCATTCCATATCAATGATTCCAAACAAACCGCTAAGAAGAAGTTCTCCAACACCAAAAATTTTGCCTATCAAACTCGTTGGTCTGTGTTCTTCGGCCATTCTTTTTGCTTTATCAATGGCTTTTGTTATACGCCTGATATAAATAGGTGTACCACCAAACACACTAAAGGCTAAAACTAAAAAAGGTGTATAATAATATTCTGAAGTTATTCTGCATTGAATCAACATAGCGCAAACATTTTGGTTATTATTTATTTGCCGAAAAAGACTATCAAATCTACTGAGCCCATAAAAAGTAGTTCCAGGTACAACCATGTCACACTTTGTTATCACGAAACTAATGTGAAAACATGCATTATGATTGACACTTAGAGACTTTTCTATACAAGACAAAAGAAGATCATACTCTATATTCCATTTTGAGCTAGGATCTGCTAACTTCGTCCCATCCAAAAACACGACTAAAGCGTCTGCCTTTTTCAAAGCTTTCATGAAATCATCAATATCACTGTCTGTAGGATCATCGCTCATTAAGATACCTCCTCTATAATCTATCCAATTGAATGGAATCAATTCTTCGCCATGAACATTTAATGAAAATTCATACTCACTTTGAATGTTAGTTCCATCTGGATATTTATTTTTAGATAACTCAAAAGCCATTTTCGACAATTGCTCTTTCTGATTCTTCTTTTTGGCACTAATACCATATCCCTCTGTACATTCACCTAGATACCGATACATTCCTGCCATAAAAGAAGTTTTACCAGATCTACTATGTCCAACCATTAATATATTCATAATATTTTATTTTAAAAATGGACAATTCTGTATACGCCTTCCCATTTACATTCAACACAATGATAACCAGCATGACCAATAATTTTGTAACATTTTGAAGAGTTACATTTCTTACAATTAATTTGACGAGAATAATCCAACTCTAATTCTTCATTATCATTTGTTTCTTTTTCTTCGTTTTTTTTGTGCTGAAGAATATTTTCGTCTGCAATGTTACCCAATGCGACAGCTATATCCTTCTCACCGCACGTATCAATTGTTGCTTTCGGTAAAATCTCTGTCAGCATTTGTCGGACTAAGGTCAGTTGAGAACTTCCGCCAATCAATAAAACCTTGTCTATTTTTAGTTGTTTGGGTTCTGTTTGCTTTATTACAGCTTTAGCAACATTGATAGCATCTGCAACCTTTTGGCTTATAATATTATTGAATGATTCTCTATTGAGTTTGTATTTATATGTGATGATTCTGCCATCTTTTACAAAAACAATAGAAGTCTCATGTACATCGTTTGAATCGCTGAAATGCTCTTTCAATCTACGGCATGAATTTAACATTCCAAGGTCAACCATATTGCCTTTTGAAATATCCATTTCATATTTAGCCAATACCTTCTTTCTTAAATCTTCGTAAAGCAGCATGTCTATATCTTGACCACCACAGGATTTATCTCCTTTGGGTTCACATAAGATACGGTAAGAGTCAAGATGTTTTTTGGCATAAGCAACATCTATTGTGCCACCACCGAAATCAAAGACTAAAATACCTTGCCCTTCTGGTATATCGTGGTCTATTCCATATCCCATTACAGCTGCTATAGGCTCAAATTTTGTTTTTACTTCTTTGAAACCGGAAGCAGACAAAGCCTGTCTTAGTATCTGAACGGTTGACTCTTCGCAATCAACAGGGTGTGAGATAACCACAGAGTCAAATTCCACTTCATTGCCACAATGAGCATTTGCTAACTGTTTGACTTGTTTGAAAAAAAACTCCAAAAGCTCTTTATGGGTATATTCTTTATCTCCTATAAATTCGATCCCTTTAGGATTTAATATACGTTTCAATGACGGAATAAAATTCGCCAACATTTCAAAACGTTTCTCAGAAGGAAGTTTGTCAACTTCTTCCAAATAGTTTAATGCTTGATACCCACTAACCAATCCATTATTATAGCCTAAGATTACAGATGGGTATTTTACCGAGCCGTCTCCGTTGAACTTTACAGCTTCAGGCTTTCCGTGTCGTGGGTTTATCCACGACACGGTTGTATATGAGGAGCCATAATCTATTCCCAGTATAGCCATTTTACTCAGGTTTTACAGTTTCTAATTCTTCATGTATATCCTGTATCAAAGCCTTGTTTTTACTCCATTCTTTTACTAAATGCTCCAAAGCGAGGACAAGTTGGGGATTGTTTTTAGATTCAACGACTGTCTTTTTCATTGATTCCAATTCCTCGCTGTACTTGGAATAAATGTTAGTAATGGAATTTTTAACCTGCTCACGAGCGGCATTTACAAAACCTTGATACAAAGACTGGTATTTGCCATCTGCCAAAGAAACATCAACTATCTGCTTGCGACAAAATGCCATCGTTTCAGACAGATGCTTAAGAAGATTGGATTTATTCTTCTGTAATGCTTCTTGTTTAGCTTTCTGATTACCACTTATTGCACCCCAAAGAACAGACCCAATGCCAAGAACAACCATAACAGGAGCAATAACAGGAAGGGCTGGTGTAACTAATGCAGGCAGGAAAAAATATGCACCTCCAACTACAGTACTTAATGCGCCCGTGATAGCTGTACCTAAGAACATTTCGTTTCTCATTTTTCCAATTCGATCTCTCAACTGGACATCCTTTACTGACGGGTCTTCTACACCTTCTTTGGTTATAGAGATAAAGCCTTCAGGTATAGACATATAGCACTCTTTGTTGAAATTAGTCAACAATTCTTCTATGCGAGACATAACTAATGAAGTTAGTTTGTCCCACTCGTTTTGTACATCTGCAACAATTCTATCTCCAAAGTCTTCACCATAGGTGGTTATGCTTTCTTCAGATAAATTTTCTATTTCATCGCTGAATTTTGTAGCTATAGTTCCTTTTGACGTGAAGATTTGGTTGAAGTCATACTCCATTGTTTTTAACACGGTTTCAACTTTTGTAAAGAGTTCCTTTCTCTTTGAGTCCCCCATGTTTTCATTGAAGTTTGCTAATGCCTTTTCGTAAGATTTAAGTAAAGTATCATATTCCGTAGCCGCCTTGACTGCTGTTTCATGACGCAGTTTCAACGCATTAAGGACCTCCCTATAATACTCTACACAGGCATTGTATGCTAATCCAGAACGATAATATCCCAAAATAGTAAACACCATATTATTCATGGCAGACTTTACATCGTCATAACCAGAAATTTCATAATTGAACTCCGATGTTATTTCGTCATTTCCTATAGCAGCTTCAAGCAACAACTTACTGGACATCTTTAACATAGAGATGCCAAAAGGCAAATCATTTCCGACAGCCTTTTCGATTATCTGGTGATTTCTATTCAATGATTTTTCTACACTTTCATTGCCATTTTGGTCAATCTTTGTAGTTACAAAAAGAATACCAGGAGTCACACTAACTATCTCTTTCAAGAAATCAACTTCTATATCCTCCAATGGCGTTGGATTCATCACGAACATTACGGCATCAGCCTGTTTGATATATTGCTTTGTAATAGCCGTATGGTGAGGATAGGTAGAACCAATACCCGGAGTATCAATCAAAGAAACTCCTTCGGGGAGGAAATCCATAGGGGTGAATACTTGAATATATGAAATGGTATTTTCTATTTCAGCTTCTCCTTCCTTATTGATAACAGCTTGGCTACCATAAGTCGCCAACTCTTCTTTGGAGATTTCTTTACGATTTCCATTTCCATACACTACATAAAATTTCTCTTCCTTTGAATGAGAAATTTTAAACACACGTGATGTTGCGACATCTGTACATACTGGTAAAAGTTCCTTGCCTATCAAGGCATTAATCAACGAACTTTTACCATTCTTAACTTTACCACATACTGCCAAGTTAAATTCACCCTTTTCAAGCAACTCACGAGTTAAGCTGAAATTCTCGGAAGTTTTGGGAAAGTTAAATTTAGGGTAAGCTTTTGGGAAGGCAATCATGCCATCCATAAGCTTTATTATTTCACTCTTCAACTGAGCAGAAAATTGTTTTTCTTTATTTTCCATTTTAGAGACTACTATTGTTATTTAATGGGTAAATATTTTGTTAAAAGTTCAAATCCGCATTGTCAGATTAATTATCATCGTCATCAGTATTGGCATCGTCTGCATCTTCTGTATTATCATCGTCTAAATCATCATCGTCGTTAGGTGGCAGTTCATGCTTACTTTCTTCGATTTCAGGCTCATCTTTGCCAAAAGCTGTCACATCATCATCTTCAACAAGAGGCTTGGGTGTATCTTCAAAATCTTGTTTATTGGGATCAAAACCTTCTGGTACATAAAAATCAGATTCCATTCCAAGAAAACTCTTTAATGCAGAACAAAATTCTTTTGCATCAAAATGGTCCTGTCCAAAAGTCTGCGAACTATTTATGAATGACTTACATTTATGTACAGTCTCAACAGATTTAGCATAGTCATCGTAATCGACCTCTTCACCATCTACATTGATTTTGTCAAGATGTCCTTCCGAATAATGTGCTCCTACACATTTAGCTGCCATCTCTCCTGGAAGTATTACATTATTGGGATTTAAAGGAATACTATTGGTGTTGATATATTCAGCAACGGCAAAATTGGATGGCTCCTCATTACCTGTTTCTGGATTGTATTGAAGTGGAGCTGGAGTATCTGTAGATACCATGAAGCACTGAGAATCTTTCCAAGCGTCCATAAAATCATCCAATTTGTATTCAATTCTCAAATCACCAGTACCTGGGTCTGTCAAGATAACCTTAATGTCATCTGGATTATCAGGATTAACATCGACACCTGCTACTACTAGAGCATGATTAGGCGTTTCACCTTCAAAAAAGTCTTTGAACCATTCTTTCACTCCAGCCATAGTATCATGGTTTCTGTCAGCCCATAATTCATTTGCATCTACGCCAACAATTACTCGATGCCCTTGCGCTAACTCATTTATTAAATCATAGACAGTATTATCAACAGACTGCTCACAAGGAACATTGCAACTCAACAATAGGTTTCCGATAGCCCACATAGGTGTTCCGCCTTCCGGACTAGGGTCATACCAACCATTTTCTGTTGCATATTGTTTAAGTTCATCTAAAGAAATATCTATACCATAGTCTCGCAAAATAATTTGCTGACTACGAATGGCGCATACGCCTTCGTTACCTTGGTAAATAACAGGATTCAAACCTCCATCTGGTCCGAACCCATCCTCGCCAAATATCTTATGAGCTGCAATGCTAGCTTGCATTCCATTGTCCTTATCAAAAGTATTTTCCATAAATTCAATATTATTTTGATTTGTACTTATTTTGTTATATATATTGTTTTCGGCGTCAGCATCTATCAGTTTATGATGATATTTTTCAGTTTCACCAAGAGTTGAAGTATCTTCGCCATAAATAAAATTCTGCTCTACTACTGTATCATCAGAGATAACAGGAATACTATAATTCATATTCTCTACGTCAGAAAGCAGAAACTCATCATCCTGCATATACAGTTCTTTAGTATCATCTACGGATTCACTTATTTCTGCTATGTCAGCAAGATTCTGATTGATGGAAATAACAGACGAAATGTGTTTCATTCCATCCTCCGTAAGGTTTCCATCCAAATACGCAGCAAATTCTTCGACACTTACTGGTGGTACAAAATCTTTATGCATGACCAACCTCCTTTCTGAATATTCGCTCGTACTGTTCCTTAGCGAGTTTATGTTTGTTGTAATAGTTCTCCATAGACATACCCAATTCTTTTGCGGTTTCCTCATTGGTCTTTAGCTCTAAATATCGCAGACGTATTAACTCGCTGTAACGCTTGTTGGGCATCTGTTTGATAATTGTCAGAGCATCTTGACGATTGAGATTAGAAAAATCTATCTCTAAAGAACCATAAATAGAATCGGTTCTATCACTCTCATCATCATTTTCTTTTAGATTGGAGTGAGAAATCTGCTCATGCTTAGGCATTTTCTCTTTTGTTTCAAACTGCTTGTAGCAATAAAACAAACATGCAGTCTTCAACCAACTTGTCAATGTACTTTCACCTCTGAAGTTTTCCATCTGACATTTGCCTGTAGCCTTGCTTGGGGCAAGAACAACAATGTATATCTCGTCTATAAACTCCTTGCAATTTGCACAATCGGTATAGTAGTTGTCATAGATGGACTTAAACAGGGGATAGCATTGTTGGTAAAAGTATTTGCGTGTAACCATTTCGTCCTTATTTATCAATGACTTGGCTATTTGCAAATCTTGTGTAAATATCTTTTTTACAATCATTGCTATATTTCTACATAATAAGGTACAGTAACCTTTTACTTCTGCTTATCTTCTACAACCTCACAATAAGCACTCGGCACGTATGCCGTCAAGACAGTCAGCAAGTTGTCCACAACAATGCCCACTCGCTGTTGTCCTTTATGACGTGCCACTATTCCCATAAACCCTTCAAACTCACCTTTTACCACTCGTACCAACTGCCCTTTTTCAAACTTCTGGATTTCTCCAGAGACAATGATAACATCATCCTCCTCTGAAGCGCACGCAATTTTGAGACTTTCCATTTGATAATCTGGAACAATCAATGGAGTCTTCTCCATTCTGCTGCCAATATGGGTATGATGATAATAAAAACGAAGGAATGGGAGGTTTACATTGTCGTAAACAAAAAGTTTGAGCTGTTCTTCTGTTCCGTGGGCGAAGAAGATATTTGGTAAACGTGACTCAGTAACAACTTTGCGCTTACCATTTATAAGTTTAACCGTATCGATGGTAGGATAGAAAGCCGTAATGCCTTTGGCTGTCATATAGTCATATGCCTTTTTCTCTCTGCCATAAGTGGTACGTAAGGCATACCAATGAGGAACATCTTCCTCTTTTTGCGCTTTAGACTTTACTGATATATGTGCATTTCTGGTGGACACCCCTGTTTGTGAACTCTCCGCAGATACAGTGCTTTGAGCTTTGGGGAGGGTGTTGGAGGTAAGTCCAGCACAGGGAGGAGTTTCACCACCTCCTACGGTGTGTACATCTTTTAATGCACGTTCATCGACTTTCATATCGGTGTTAACTTATTCTAAGCAGAACCCAGTTAATAAATTGACACAAAAAAAGCGTGGAATCGTCCTGTTGCCCATCCCACACATCGAGGCTCTTGCATTGCCTATTTTGGTTGAACAGACAACGTTAGAGCCCACGCCGATATGAAAATCATTACCGCAAAGAGACCTATATAATACATTTGACTGTGCCCAAAAGGGTACAATCTATGCTTACAAGGTCTCCACGGGATTTTGATATAATCACACCCGGGACATCTATCGTTGCTAAGTTCAAGACCAAAATATCGATATGGTTGCAAGATTTCGATGTGTCTTAAACAGAGCGTCAGATAAACGCCTTATATGTCTGGACTGCTTTTCCCACCCAACACCCGCTTTTGTATAGATATGTCAGATAAGTGACTTCACTACACTCAGCACGGCGTAGGCTGCCGACTCGGTTATCATGAAAGAACTCGTCTTACAGCGACAACTGCGGTCTGGCTACACAATCCGACTGCAAAAGTACGAAAATTTATTGAGAAAAGATAAGAAATAGCAGAAAATGCCAATGTTACAATGTAAATTTAAGACTATTTAAGTCTGATTGCTTTAATATCTCAGAAATTTTGTATAAACAAATGCTGCTTTCAATCCAATTTTGTATATACTTAGGTTAATATACTTCATGTAATCATGAGGTATAACTTCGATAGGCAACGCAGAACTACTTCGATGCCCAATGGAGTATTATCGTATTTTATGGGATGTATAATAGTTGAAGTTCTGTCATTCTTCGCCTTTTGATGGACGGAATGCATTTGCCTCTCCATCTGCAAAAGTCAAGGTAATCTTTTTCTATGTCACGCAATCCTCGTTCAATCTTTTGCAGGAGACGGCTCTTCGGAAATCTTTTGTTCCCTAATATTTTATAGGGTCCGACATTGTAGACAAGTACGGCAAGGAGTAGTGAGTCCTTTCCATACTTGCGGAACATAGCACATAACTTGATGAGGTCGGAGCGTAACAGAGAATCGGCTTGCTGATAAGTAAGATTCTTCTTGAACTTTTCATGTGGCAATATCCGATGTCCCCATCCGATATAGGGATAATTGCGCTTAATATCGTGCCATCCCTCGTAATACTTGATGCACCGCACAGCTCGCTCAAAGGGTGGCAAAGCAAAGATGCCCAAGTCGTTTTGGCTTGGGCTATCGTTTGTAGGTGTTTTGTTCTGTGCCACGATGCTTTGGCACAGAAACAAGAGCATTAGGGTAATATATGTTCTTATCTTTTTCGTCATGGATGTTGTTTTTGTTTTACTTTTGGAGTGTCATTGACTTGTCATTTGGCGTTCTTCTTATTGAATATCTCTGCTATCATGGCTTTCACATCCTCACCAACTTGCACGAAGTTCTTATAGAGGATGCGCTCACGCTCGTCACGGCTTTTGAAGGTGTAGAACTTGGGCAGAGACATATACTCGCTTTCTTCTTTCTTGATGTCTGCCATGTTGAAGTCGGTCTTGCAATAGAATTTACTGGTCTTGAACTCATCGCTCTCCTGTATGTTCATACTGCCATTCATGCCGGTCTTGGTTGCCACAAAGTCCCTTGCCGTCTGACCGCAGATCCATCCTGTCGGCATGTCCGAGATTTTACTGGCTGGTACAAGACTGTCCATATTCTCATTCAGGTTGATGCTCGTCTTGTCTCTATCGATGGTCACGCCTTTCTTCAGTTGCACCACCTTTCCGAAAATGTCGGAGGATAGCCATTCCAGGGTTTCCTTGCTTCGTGCCGAACCGCTCACCACATTGCCTACGGTGGTGATAATCTTTTGCATACCCACCTTCCCGTAGTCGGCTTCCAACTGGGGCAGTTCCTGGAATCCCAAAGCTACGCTCACCTTGTTGCTTCGGGCTGTACCTATCAGTCGGTCTATCTTATGGAAGTAAAGTGTAGGCAACTCGTCCACGATAATGCTCACTGGGATGTTCTTGCCTTGCCCTGTGTTCACTCGTGTCACCAGTCGGTTGAGGATTAGGGCATTCAATGCTCCGATGATGCTCTCCATCTCTGGGTCATTGGCTATCAGCAGATAGCTTGGGTTCTTCGGGTCACTGACCTTCAGGTCGAAGTCATCTCCATCTTTATGAAATATCCAATAGCTTTCCTTGGTGGCAAGGCGTGAGGTATAGACACGCAGTGTACCAATCATACCTTCCAACTGCTCCATTGCCTTGTTCTTCAAGGCGGTCTGGAACGGTCCCAACAAGGGTGCTACCTCATTGTCGGTCTCCAATACATTGAAGATGGTCTGGTAACTCTCGTTCAGGAAACTCAGAATATGGGGCATATCGCTGTACTTGCCCAACCAATAGGCTGGCTCCACTTCTTCTCCTGCATGGTTAAACACCTTTCCGGTCGGTTTCATCTGCATGGTTTTCGGATTAAGTACTTTCTCTGCTATCAGCATCTTGCCGTCTTTGTCGTATGGCTCCTTGCCATAGTTGATGAAGAAGTAGATACAGGCGGCGAGGAAGTTGACGGCTGAGGTCTGGAAGAACTGGTCGCTGCCGCCACCGCCTTCCTTCTTTCCTTTTTGCAGGGATTCAAGTAATGTCTCTGCGGTCTCGCTCGCTGCTGCCAAGTTATTGATATACTTCTGCTGTATCGGGTTCACTCGCTTGGAGTATTCCACATCCACAAAGTTGATGATATTGAACTTACAACCTTCTGGCAGTTTCCCCAACTGTTGGTTCTTCTTATAGTGGTAGTACAGTTTGGTTGCCAAGGTAGGGAACTTGTAGTCGTAAACGACCATGGCAAAGCCTTTTGCACTGTGCTGACGGATGAACGGCTCTATAATAGAAAAAGTCTTACCGCTACCAGGCGTACCAACTACCCAAGTACCACGGAATGGGTTTACGATGTTCACCCATCCCTTGCGGAATTTACCCTTATAGTAGTAGCGCATAGGGATATTCACGCTATACTTGTTATATTCCTCCTTCTGGCACTGCTCAAAACTCTCGTTTTCAAAATTGAAACGGTCTTTCATCAGTCCTTCTTTCAGGAACTTCGAAATGTTGTCCAAAGCTACATGCACCAGCACTGTTCCGATGATGGTTGCAACCATATATAGGATGATGTTCAATCTTAGGCCATAGAGACGAGTGTCCATTGCATAGCCGAAGAGCCACACGGACAGTGTCAGCAGTCCCACGCCACTCACCAGTGGGTACAGCACCTGTCTTCGGGCATCAAACTCCAGATGTTTCTTGTTCCTCGTTCCTACACAGGTGATGCACACCAACAGAAATGTCACCACCTTGCTATACACCAGGTTCCCGTCATGGTAGATAAACCACAGCTTGATGCGGTCGTGCAGGTCGCACACCACACCGCCAAAGCCGTCTATCGTCCTTGGGTCTATGGCATACTCAAAGAACTCCATCAGCACGGATATGTAGATGACCGCCCTGAATATCTTGTAAAATCCTTGTAACTCCTTGCTTTCTTCCATGCTATTTCAGAAAAATCGGATTGAATGAGTCGGCTGACAGCACATCGCTATAGTTCACTTTCAATGAGATGGTGCGACCGCTGATTTGGTTCTCCGTCATTTCGATGGTTAATTGCTTGTCATTCGGGAATGTCATTTTCCGAATAACTATCACATTGCGGTAGCCATAGCGGAAACGCTTGGTCTGCTCCAACATGAAGACTGGATGCAACTCTACCATCTGTGAGTTGGTTGCCTTGGCGGTCTTCTTATCAGTCAGCTTCAATCGTATTTGGTCTATGTCAAACGGTATGTCTGTCTTGTTCTCCACCGAGAAGTCCAGGAAGAAATAGTCGCCCGACGAATAGATGTTGTTCAGTCGCATCACCATTTTATGGGCTTTGGTCTTCACATTGTTCACATGGGCTTCCGAACTCCATATCTGGCGAGCATAACGAGCCATGTCCGTTGAGGACAATGTGACCGCAGGGTTGTTATAGGCATTCTTTTCTATCTGTTGTATCTCCTTATCCGTCACTGCCTCTTGCAATCTCGTGGTATAGAGCAATGCATACTGTGCACGGTATCGTTCCGTCACGATGGTTACGATGGCAAGCACCTCACCATCTTCATGCATTCCCTCCTTGGGCTTCAAGCGCACGGTATTGTTGATGGGCTGGTCTCCTGCTATCTTGTCGGTGGATATATCCACAAAGCGGATGGGTTCACTTGCCGTAATGACGGTAGTCACTTGCTCGTTCACGGTCAGCTGCTCCATTTCCTGGTAGGTGCAGGGCTGATAGCTTTCCGCACAGGTCTGTTGTGCCATCATCGGTATGACACTTATTGCACACATTATCAGTGCGCCAATGGTCTTCTTGATATTCATATGGGTGTAATGTTTACTTTGTAGTGTTTAATGTTTACTTGCTCTTGGTGTCTTTGCTGTTTATCAAGTACACAAAGGTGCCATATTTCAGTTTCACTTTATTCTTCTTGATAGCCTTGCCTATGGCATTACTTGTTTTCTGATAGGCATTCTGCATGGTCTGCATGCCCCATTGTGAAAAACTGCTGCCTGTATTGGTGGTGTTCATATCCACATTCCCGGTCACGGCTCCGCTTGCCACATCCTTGGTGGTCTCACGGAACTGGCTGCTTGGCACATACAAGCCTTCCAAGCCGTCTGTATCATAGAGTGACAGATTGATTTTCACTATCTCATCATCCACCAGCACACTTTTTACCGTGCCTTTCACTCGTTGCGAACTGAAACCGCTCATGGTGGCATACAGGTATGCGCCTTTCTTCACTATCATCTCACCGATTTCCACATCATCTAACAGTCTCAAACGTACACGGCTTCCATCCACGGCTTTCACATTCTCGTCAATGATAGCCTTTATCATTGTCGGCTCTTTCTCGTTCACCGCCAAAGTGTTGAAATAGTCCGAGGATGTCTTCACCTTTTTCACCACCTCACTTGGCTTGTCATTCTCGTCTGCTTCCTTTCGGGCATTCTCATTCACCTTGATTTTGCCCTCAATGTTGATACCGCCCTTGGCTGTAGCTGTTGTTTCATCGGATGCAGTTGCTAAAGACGATGAGTTCTGTTGCGTGGCTTGCTGTCCCTTCAGCCTTGCTTCGGCAAGTGCCTTGTTCAGCTCTGCCAACGCCTCGTTCTCTCTTTGTCGCTCATGGGCTTCTTGCGCTTCTCTCGTTTTCTCCAGTTCAGCTTGCCTCTTGGCTTCAGCATCCAACTGTTGCAGTTCTGCATCCGAATACTTGCTTTGGTATTCTTCTTTTT
>ENA-OVGJ01000438-OVGJ01000438.1-human-gut-metagenome-genome-assembly--contig:-NODE-438-length-20826-cov-3.427038_pt1 | contig 20826 bp, 12 predicted proteins | sample MGYA00237772_ERZ505423 | MGnify/ENA primary metagenome ERZ505423 (study PRJEB26158, sample SAMN06016386) | human gut metagenome | biome: human gut; feature: ankylosing spondylitis patient; material...
CGTCAGGTTCAGGTAGGTTACCCTGTCTGTTGTTCCATAGTAGCGAATGGACAGCTCGTTGTCATCGTTCCAACGGTATTCCACCGTGACGTGCACGTTGCCCGGATAGCCGCCTTCTTCATCGGGGGAAAGCCGCGTGAAGCGCACGCCGTCGTCCAAAACTTCCCAATCCCACAGCATGCGGTCGAAACCGGAGAAGCCGCCATGGTTGGTGTTCTGCCCGTCGTTTTTTTCCAGTTCGTAGGTTTGCCCGTCGATGCAGAGGCATGCGCCTCCGATGCGGTTGGCAAAACGGCCCACGATGGCTCCCATGTAGAACTCGTCCGACAGCAAGTCGGTCGGTCTGACGAGCACATTCGCCATCTCTCCGTGTTTGTCCGGCACGATGGCAGAAAGCCAACGGGCACCCCAGTTGGTCAGTTCAACCACGGCTCCGATTGAGTTTGTCAACCGGAAGCCGTAGACCGGGGTGCCCGTCGGCATATTACAAATAATTTGTGTGTTTATTCGCATAATTCACGATGGATTTGTGCGCCTTGGTGGTTGATGTCCAAAGCGCGTGCCTTGTCCAAGTACTCGATGGCGTGTACGCGGTCTTCCAATCCTAAATAGCCCAATCCCATGACATAGTTGCAGTGGATGGCGTTGCGCTTGTCCAGATTGTCCTCCCAGATGGCCAGGTCGGGCAACGATACGGCAAAGTAGTCTATGCGGCAGTGGTCGAACAAGTGTTTCTCACCATGCTTGATGAGCTTGTTGAAGCGTCCGCGTGCTTTGTCTTCCTCGCCCAATGCGCGCCAAGCCAGTCCCTGATAGAAAATCTTGTCCGGTTGCGCGTCGTTGTAGAAAAACGCCTGTTGCGGTTCGGCAGAGCCTTGGGTGGCCTTGTGCAACCAAAGTTTGGCGTTTTCTTCATCTCCCAGTCCGCGGTAAGCCAGTCCTTTGTAATACCAGATGTCGTTCTCTTCGGCATTGATGAGTTTGCCCTCGCCCAAGTTGTACGGGTATTGGTCTGTGGCCTGCAACAAAGCCAAAGCGTCGGCGTAGCGGTGTTCGCGCAGGGCGATTTTGGCCAGTTCCACATGGCAGATGGTGTACTGCCCCGTGATTTTTCCTTCACCGCCTTCCCACGGATGGAATTTGCGGGCGGCAATCAGTGCCTTGGCCTCTTCATAGCGTCCTAATTGGTTGTAGAGCGTGATGCGCTCGATGGACAGGTCGTCGCGGCTTTCCGTTTCGGCCGGATGGGCTTCGAGGAATGCGAGACGTTCCGCTTGCGGACGTCCGAGCCGTTTGTAGAGCTGGTCCAATTCCATCAGGATGCGGGCGTCGCTTTCGTCGAGGCGGTAAGCCTTCTCCAGTGTTTCCACCGCCTTCTGCGGATCGTTGCGTTTGTTGTAGTAAGCCAACGAGAGGTTGCGCCATACGGTAGGGAACGCCGGGTCGATGGCGGCCGATGCCTCCCAGCATGCGATGGCGTTGTCGTATTGCCGTGCGGCATACCAGAAGTTGCCGAGGGCGTAGGCCGCTTTGGCGCAGGCTTCGTGGTTCTCTTTCATTGCATCCTGCAACACCAATACTTCTTCGATGCGGTTGGGGAAGCAGTAAGAATGGTCGTCCTGTTCGGCCTTTTTGTAATATTCGAGCGCCTTGACCGTGTCTCCTTTACGCGAGTGGCAGTAGCCCAACGCGTAATGTACCATCGGGTAGACTTCGCCTTGTGTGGCGGCGTACCCCCCTAACAGGTTGATGGCCTCGTCGTAAAGTCCGGCTTGTGCGAAATCGAGTGCGTATTCGATGTAGACGTGGGCTGCACCGTGCATCAGTCGCTGCATTTCCTTCAGCACGTGGTCATCGCCCGTGAGGAGATATTGCTCGAAGCGGCATCCCATATTGAAGCGGTCTATCTTGAGCGATTCCGCTATCAGGTCGAAGGCTTCTTCCTTACGTCCCAAGTGGCGCAGGATGGAGACTTTCAGTTGGCGTGCCTTATGGTGGTGCCAGTTGCGTACGAGCGAGCGGTCTATCAGGTCAAGGGCTTTCTTGAAGTTGCCCCGGCGGCAGTCGATGGCGGCCAAGTTGTAATAGGCGGCATCCTGCCAAGCGGCATTCCAAGCCGATTTGAAGAATGCGTCGTATGCCTCGTCCGTTTTGTCCTGCATCAGACAACTCCAACCCAGATTGTAATACGGTTCACCGTCGTAAGGGTTCGGATTGCGTTCCGTCAGGGTCTCGACGGCTTTGCGGAAATAACCTTCGGCCTTGGTGAATTGTCCCTTGCGCATCAGGAGCAAACCCATGGCGTTGTTGCAACGCACGTCGCCCGGTTCGCGGCGCAACGCCTCCTCATAGTAGTCCATCGGGTTGTAAGTCGCGTGGCGGTATTGCTCCAAGTGTAGCCCCGTCAGGAAAAGTTGCTCGATGGACGCGATGTCCTTCGGGTCTTTGGCGGCCTTGGCCGGATCCGGTACGGGCTTGATTTCCGGTTTGTCGGCCTGATAGCTTACCAGGATGCGGCCCTCGTGGTTGCGGATTTCAACCAAGATGTCTTCGTCTTTCAAGCCCTCGGCGGCAAATTCAGCTTGGAACGGTTCTGCCGGAGAGATGGAGATGACTTTGTCGAAAAGGGTGCCGCCGTTCACGTTGTCCTTGACGAACACATGCACGTCCTTGTTCACTCCGGTGGTATACAGGATGACTTTGCCTTTTCCCTCCTTGACTTCCATGTTCAGCAACGCGTCCTTGGTGGCGTTCTTCACGTAGCCCACCTCAGCGTAGGGCATGAAGTATTGTTTCCACGACTTTTCCTCGTAGGGTTGCAACCACGTGAAGTCCGGCTGGTTGTCGGTGTACATGCCTGTCATCAGTTCGATGTACGGGCCGTCCTCGTCCGTCAGGTTGCGGTCCCATGCGCGTCCGAAGTCGCCGTTGCCCCATGTCCATTGCTTCTTTCCCGGCGACACATGATGATCGGCCACGTGGAGCAATCCGCCTTTCACGTCCTCTTCATATCCGCCCACGAAGTCGAATTTCGATTGAATGGCCATGTAGGATGTCGGCACGGGGATATTCTTGTATTTCGAAATGTCCACACCGGCAGAGTAGTCTTGTTTGTAGTAAGTGCCCGTGGCGATGGGGAACGACGACACGTCACGCTTGCCATGGTCGAACACGGCGTTCACGTCGGGCGGGAACACCGAGTGGTAGTGGTCGTTGACCACCACGGCCGGGTTGGCCCACCACAGGAACGTCTGCGGGAAAGACGTACGGTTGTAAATCTTCACGTTGATTTCGATGTACGACTTGCCCGGATAGAGCGTAAAGCCCTGCATCCCTTTGGTGCGGAACATGCGTTCCACTTCGTTGCACCATACCGTCTTGCTGCCGTCGGCATGCTCCTCGATGGAGAAGTCTGTGGGCAGGAAAGTGGACGGGCGGTGGTGTTGCGGCCAGTTGAACTCGATACCGCCCGAAATCCACGGGCCGGTCAACCCGACGAGCGCGGGCTTCACCACTTGGTTGTAGTACACGAAGTGGCGTTGCTTCACCTTGTCGTAGGCCATGTGGATGCGTCCGCCCAATTCCGGGAGTATCATCACCTTGATATATTCGTTCTCGATGAAGAGCGCATGGTAAAGCTTGTCTTTCTTCTCGTCGGAGATTTTCTCTACCACGGGATAAGGATAGACCGCGCCGCTGCTGCCTTGGTAGACACGTTTCTCCAAGAAGATCGGATTCTTTTCTTCCTTGCCGATTTCGTAGGTGGGGAGCAGGATGTCCTCTTCCCATGCACGCACCTCGGAGGTGTTCACCGTGCTTTGAATCAAATAGGATGTGATTTTTTCCATGATGTATGAAGTTATTGGATAAGTTCGTGTTCGATTTCTTCCAGACTCTTGCCTTTCGTTTCAGGCAGGCGGCGCCATACGAAGATGCCGCCGGCGAGGCAGATGATGCCATAGAGCCAGAACGTCCCGGCTGCGCCCAATCCGCTGTTCAGCACTGGGAAGGTGTACGTCAGGATGAAGCAGGCGGTCCAAAGGGCGAAGGTGCATACCGACATGGCCACGCCCCGTATGCGGTTGGGGAATATTTCGGAGATGATGACCCACATGGTCGTAGCCAGTGTCATGGCGTAGCAGGCGATGGCGGCCACCACGATGACGAGCAGCATGACTCCGCTGATATGGAACCAGTAGGCCGCGCCCATGAAGGCGTAAATCAGTGTCAGGCCGAACGCCCCGAAGAGGGTCAGGGCTTTGCGTCCCCAACGGTCTACCACACACATGGCTAAGACGGTGAAAATCACGTTGGTCACTCCCGTCACCACGATGTTCATCAATACATCGGACACGCCGTAACCGGCGGCCATGAAGATTTCCTGTGCATAGTTGAAGATGACATTGATGCCGCACCATTGTTGCAACACGGCCATCACCACGCCGATGAGCAGGATTTTGCGCATCGAGGGGTGGAGCAGTTGTTTGAATCCGCCTTCCACGGTTTTCTCTCCTGCGGCGGCTTCTATGGCTGCCAGTTCTTCACGGGCATGGGCCTCGCCGCCTATCTTCGCGAAGATGCCGAAGGCTTTCTCCTTGTACCCCGATGAGGCCAGCCAGCGCGGGCTTTCGGGCAGGACGAAACTGAAGACGAAGAAAAGGGCTGCGGGTACGACCATGGCCCAGAACATCCACCGCCATCCCATTTGTCCGTTCCACGACAGGCGTATCATCTCGGCTGTGGCGTGGTCGGCCACCGGTTCGGCAATCTGCCAGTTGACGATTTGTGCGCTAAGGATTCCCAGTACTACCGTCAACTGGTTGATGGACACGAAACGTCCGCGCAAGTGGGCCGGGGCGATTTCCGCTATATACATAGGAGAAAGGCTCGAAGCGATGCCGATGGCGAATCCGCCGATGAGGCGGAACACGTTGAACAGTCCGAACGTGTCGGCGGCACCCGTGCCCACGGCCGTACAGATGAATAGTCCGGCGGCCAGTATCAATATGGGTTTACGGCCTAATTTGTCGCTCAGCTTGCCCGCGCTCAACGCGCCGATGAGGCAGCCGATCAACGCACTGCTCATGGCCCACCCTTGAAGCGAAGGGCTGTCGGCAATCTGGAAGTATTGTTCATAAAAAGGTTTGGCGCCACCAATCACGACCCAGTCGTAACCGAAAAGGAAACCGCCCATGGCGGAAATCAGCGCAATCAGAAACAGGTAAAGATTTGTTTTTGTCTTCATGATTGTAGAAATGGTTTAAGAAATATTTTCTGGGTGCAAAGTAACGCGGTTTTTGCGGTTCCGGAAATGGATAGAATCACTTATGATATGGACAATTTTGCGGTGGGGTGTTTTTGTGTGGCCGGGCGACGGTTCGGGGTATGGGCGACGCAGTGGCTTATTTTGACAAAGGGAGGAAGGCGAATCGTTTGGCGCAGAACGGAAAATCAATCTCTTGAGAACGGAAAATCGTTTGGCGCAGAACGGCGAATCGTTCTCAGGAGAAAATTTTGTAAATCATAAATCGTTGTATCATAGTGTGTTATTGATGGAGATCCTATTGGGCTTCTACTCTAAAAAATATTGACTTTGGAGCGAATTTGTTTGTTTTTGACGAGAATTTCGGACAGAGGCAAGGTTTTCTTTTCGTACTTTTGTATGCTGAGTTATACTACTTGAATATCATACAAAATATCATGGAAATAAAGTTGAATTTGAAGCAGGCCGGAGTACTGGCCATAGCGGCCATGGCGGCTTTGAGCGTGCAGGCTCGTGGAGGAAAACGCTTGTCGGAGTATGTGAACCCGTTTATCGGGGCTACGACGAACACACAAATGGCCAAGGCCGAACATGGGTTGGGAAAGACCTTTCCCGGTGTGGCCACGCCGTGGGGCATGACGCAGGTCAGCCCCAATACCATTACCGGAGGCGACAACGGTTCGGGGTACAGTTATGAACATACGACCATCGAGGGCTTTGCCTTGACCCAGATGAGCGGTATCGGATGGTATGGCGATTTTGGGAATTATTTAGTGATGCCCACCACGGGACCTTTGCATACGTATCGCGGCGAGGCGGAACGTCCGGAGGAGGGCTACCGTTCGCGTTACGATAAGGAGAGCGAGACGGCACGTGCAGGATATTACGCTGTCCGCCTGACCGATTATGACATCCGGGCGGAACTGACGGCCACGCCTCACGGTGGGGTCATGCGTTTCACTTATCCGGAAAACGAATGTTCGCGCATTCAAATCGACTTGGCCCGCCGTGTGGGCGGTACGTCTGTCCGGCAGTACGTGGAGCGTGTGGATGACTATGCTATCCGCGGATGGATGCGTTGCACGCCCGACGGAGGCGGTTGGGGCAACGGGGGAGGGAAGGCCGATTATACGGTCTACTTTTACACCCGTTTCAGCAAGCCGTTGGAGCGTTACGGCGTATGGTCGGCCGAGTTTCCTGAGGGTATGGGGCGCAAGTTGGAAAACGTGACCTCGCCGGAATTTGCCGAGGCGGTGCGCCGGGCGAAGGTGACGGACCGTCCCGACCGCATGGAGGGAGACCATTTGGGATTTTATACGGAGTTCCCCACGCGCGAAGGCGAACAGGTGCTGATGCGCACGGCCATCTCCTTTGTCAGTCTGGAAGGAGCGGAGGCGAACTTCAAAGCCGAATTGAAGGGAAAGGACTTCGAACGGTATTGCGAAAAGGCGGCTGCGCTGTGGGACGAGGCCTTGTCGAAAATCAAAATCTCCGGGGGGACGGAGGATGAGCGCACGATTTTTTATACTTCGCTGTACCACACGATGATAGACCCGCGCGACTATCGCGACGTGACGGGTGAATACGTGGGAGGAGACCGGCAGGTGCACAAGACCGACGCATTCAAGAAGCGTACGGTGTTCAGCGGTTGGGATGTGTTCCGCAGTCAGTTCCCCCTGCAAAACCTTATCAATCCGGAGGTGGTGAACGACATGATCAACTCGTTTGTCACTCTGGCCGAGGAAAACGGTACGGGAGTGTACGAACGTTGGGAGTTCCTGAACGCTTACAGCGGCTGCATGTTGGGTAATCCGGCCATAGCCGTCATCGTCGATGCCTATATGAAAGGCATACGTGGATACGACGTGGAGAAAGCTTACCGCTTTGCCCGTCAGACAGCCGACCGCATCGGGCACCATCCGGAACTGGGATATTCGCCCGGCGGCAGCGGCATATCGGAAACGTTGGAATACGGATACTTCGATTGGTGTGTGGGCGAATGGGCCGAGGCTTTAGACAAGACGGAGGATGCCGGCATCTATCACCGGCGCGGACAGGCATACCGTAAAATCTTCGACAAGGAAAAGGGATGGTTCCGCGTGCGCAACGCCGACGGCTCGTGGGCGGACTGGCCGGAAAAAGGACGCTTGCAGGAGTGGTACGGTTGCATGGAGTGCAATCCCTACCAACAGGGTTGGTTCGTGCCGCACGACGTGTCCGGCATGGTGGAAATCATGGGCGGTCGCGACAAAGTGCTGGCCGATCTGGAATCCTTTTTTGAAAACACGCCGCGCGAATTCTATTGGAATCCCTATTATAATCATGCCAATGAACCCGTGCACCACGTGCCTTTCCTCTTCAACCGCTTGGGGGCGCCGTGGCTCACGCAGTACTGGACGCGTGTGATTTGTGCCGACGCTTACAAGAACAGTCTGGCCGGGCTGTGCGGCAATGAGGATGTGGGGCAGATGTCGGCCTGGTATATCTTGGCTTCTGCGGGGTTCCATCCGCTTTGTCCGGGCGAGACGCGTTATGAGTTGACAGCCCCTGTGTTCGACCGCGTGGAAATCGCGCTCGACCGCCGTTATGCCAAAGGCCGTAAGTTTGTAGTCACTACGGAGGGGAATGCGCCCGACGCCTGTTACATCCAGTCGGCCACGCTGAACGGCAAGCCTTACAACCGTTGCTACATCGACCACGAGGATATCGTCCGTGGCGGTGAGTTGCACTTCGTGTTGGGGCGCACGCCGAACAAGCAGTGGGGTGTGGAATGAGCGGCCGTACGGCAAGTCATATAGGAATGGAGAGAATCGCAAAATTGTCCATGTGATAAGTGATTCTCTCCATTTCGGCTTTTAGTGAAACGGACTTACTTTGCAGACGAATAATCATTCTTAAATCTATATGGCGATATGGCTCAAAAAATCATGTTATCTTTGGCGGTATTCTTTTGCTGGACGTTTGCCCTGAAAGCGGAAGAGTACAAATTGTCTTCGCCCGACAAGAGACTGGAGGTGAAGCTCCGTGTGGAGGGGCGTACGGAATTTGAAGTGTGGTACGATAAGGTGAAGTTGGTGGAACCTTCGGTGATAGGGATGAACCTGTCCGACGGGCGTCACGTGGGAGGCGACCTCGTGACCTCTGTGAAGAAAGACCGTGTGAACCGCAAGATAGACGTCGTGGCGGGGAAAAACAAGACCCTGAAAGAGGCGTACAATGAAATCGTGCTGTCTTACGGCACGGACTACGACCTGGTCGTGAGAGCCTACAACGAAGGGTGGGCTTACCGTTTCGTGACGCACTGGGACAAGGAAATCATTATCAACAGCGAAGATGCCGTGTTCAATTTCGCTTTTACCCCTACGGTGTATTTCCCGGAGTGCGACAGCAATACCGCACCCGAGCGTGAACAGTCGGGCAAGGTGCACCAGATTCATCAGGGCTACCGTAATTTCGAGCGGCTTTACAAGGTGTATCGTTCGCCGGGTGAGATTCCGGCCGGCCGTTTTTCCGTTTCTCCGGTGCTCTTCGAGTTTCCCGGCAAGCCCTACAAGGTGGTGGTGACGGAATCGGACACTTACGATTATCCCGGCTTGTATATGGAAGCCGCCGGGCAGAATGCCATGCGCGGAAAGTGGGCGGCCTACCCCAAAGAAGTGATGGATGGGGACCCGTCGAACCCTTACCGTTGGTATTCCAACCATCTGGTGATTTCACGTGAGGATTACATTGCAAGGACGGGAGGCGACCGCACGTTCCCGTGGCGCGTCATGATCGTGTCCGACGACGACAGGACGTTGTTGAACAATGAGCTGGTCTACATGCTGGCCGAACCTTGCAAGATTGAGGATACCTCGTGGATACAACCCGGAAAGAGTGCTTGGGAATGGTGGCACAAAGCCGTGGTGGAAGGCGTGGACTTCCCGGTGGGGAACAAACATCTTTCGTTGCAACTTTATAAATACTATGTAGACTGGGCTTCGGAGAACGGTATAGAGTACATGACGCTCGATGCCGGATGGAAAATGGAGTACATCAAGGAATTGTGCGACTATGCCCGGGGGAAGAACGTGAAGATATTGGTTTGGACTTGGGCCAGTTGTCCGCTGGAGAATCCGAACGATTGGATCAAGCAGATGCACGAGTGCGGGGTGGCGGGTGCCAAGATTGATTTCTTCGAACGCAACGACCAGATTGCCATGCGCTGGGGGCGCGAATTTGCCGAACGGTTGGCACAGTACCGGATGGTGGCCATCTTCCACGGTTGTCCCGTACCGGTGGGCTTGAACCGTACTTACCCCAACGTGATGAATTATGAGGCCGTGAGAGGGGCTGAATGCAATTTCTGGGAAAAGACCATCACGCCCGAATACCATACACGTTTCCCCTTCATCCGTTCATTGGCCGGACCGGAAGATTACACGCCGGGCGGCATGCGCAACGTGACGCCCGAAGAGTTCCAACCGCGTGACCGGGACAGCATCCCTCCGATGAATATGGGGACGCGTTCGCATGTCTTGTCCATGTATGTCATATTCGACCATTGGATCGGTTACCTGTGCGACGCGCCTTCGGAATATAACAAATATCCCGACATCTTGGATTACCTGTCGAAAGTTCCTTCGGTATGGGACAAGACCCTTCCGCTCGATGCCCGTTTGGGCGAGTACATCGTGATGGCCAAACAAACCGGTAAGGATTGGTACGTGGGCGGCATGACGAACTGGACACCGCGCAGCGTGACGGTGGACTTCGGTTTCCTGAAACGCGGGAAGACCTACCGCGCTGTGGTTTTCAAGGATAAACCGGAGTCGGGCGACCATCCGACAACGTACGCCTGCGAGACGATGAATGTGGACCGGAATACGAAACTGACGTTGGATATGGCTCGTGGAGGTGGCTTTGCAATTCGTCTGACGGAAGAATGAAAGTAAGGTTTTATGCGAAAGGCCGCAGAAGGATATGGCGGGTGCCGTATCTTCAGGGAGCCTCTTGTGTACTGAGGATTTTCAGGAGCTGCTTTTCGCGTTGGAGTTCTTTGGTATCCTTGTCCGGTGATATCAGCATCATGCTCCGTATGATATCCTCGTTGCAGCAAGTGTAATTGTAGTATTCCAACAGTTCCCCGGTCAGTCGTTCTTTGGGTATCACCTCTGTGCACAAGTCGGCAAACTCTTCCAGTGGGATTTCGTCGCCTTGCCGGACAAAGAGAATGCGCCGGGCGATCGGATTGCGGTTATAGTCGTGTGTCAGATAGATTCCTTTCATGATTTGGGGATACTCGATGATGGGCAGTTGCAGGTAGACCACCTTCAGGGCAAGTTGCAGGCGTTTTTGTTCGTTGAACATCAGATAACCGATTTGAAACGGCGAGAACAGCCCCACGCCAATATAATAGTCGCCCGACAGGTTCTGGCAATAGACTTTGGGCATGGTGTCACCGTCTACGATAGAGGATATCATATAAGGCTCCACTTTCAGTCCGTCGGAGTAGGACGAAGAACTGTAAGACTGGTAAAGTCCGGTATAGATGCCGGCATTGGGCAGGTATTTGATGGCTTCTTTCTCGATGTCGTCCAGAAAAGGTCGTCCGCCGTTTTTGTTGGAAACGAAACGTGGCTCGATGTGGCTCACTTTGTCGTACAATTCGTCGAGGCAACCTTGCAGTTTGCGTTTCGACACGTTGTTGACTTGTTGCAGCCCTTGGTCTAACGCACTTTCCGTGCCGCATCCTCCGGAGAGCAGATTGATGTAGGTGGGGAGCACGGAAGAATAGAGCGAGGAGAGTACGCTGGATGCTATGCCCGTCTCTTCGGAGATGTCCTTCATCCGTACACCGGCTTCGCGCAGTTTCTTCATTCGTTCGTAGAGTGATACCAATTTGTCCATACGTATGTTCTTTTGGGCAAAGGTACGTTTTCCATGTTACAAACCTGTTGCTTTCGTGCTTCATTACCGTGAGATGAATGTTACATTATAAATACGGGTTTGGACGGACGTATGATATATAATGAATTAATTTTTTCAGATGGCGGTTTGGGATAGTTTTGCAGCCGAAAACAAAACTATGGTTATGGAACAAATCGTAAAGAACAAAAGATTTTCGGATGCGTTGCTCATCCTGTGGGCGGGCGGTGCGGCCTTGCTTTCCTACTCTTTGGTGTATGCCTTGCGCAAACCTTATACGGCGGCTTCGTTCGAGGGGTTTGATTTTTTCGGCACGGACTACAAGGTCGCGGTGACGACGATTCAGATTTTAGGTTATGTGATAGCCAAGTTCTTTGGCATCAAGTTGATTTCGGAGTTGAAGAAGGAGCGTCGTTTCAAGTTTTTTGTCTGTTCGGCGGTAGCAGCCGAGGCTGCTTTGGTAGGCTTCGGCCTGTTGGCTCCTCCGTTCAATGTGGCGGCCATGTTTTTGAACGGCTTGTCGCTCGGTTGTATGTGGGGCGTGATATTCAGCTTTATCGAGGGACGCAAGGTGACGGATATGTTGGCCAGTCTGTTGGGGGTAAGCATGGTGTTCAGTTCCGGTGTGGCTAAGAGTTTCGGCTTGTTTGCCATGAACGAGATGCACGTGGGACAGTTTTGGATGCCTGCCGTGATTGGAGCTTTTGCTTTGCCTCTTCTCGTTTTTATGGGGTATATGTTGAAGCGTCTGCCACAGCCTACGGAAGAGGATATTGCGCTGCGTAACGAACGTGTGACATTGGACGGAAACGGACGTAAGCTCTTGTTCCGAAGTTACGCTCCGATTCTTACTTTGTTGTTCGTGGGCAACTTCATGTTGCTGGTGCTGCGCGATATCAAGGAAGATTTTCTGGTCAATATCCTGGATATGAGCAATCAGTCTTCTTGGCTTTTCGCCCAGGTGGATACGATTGTTACGTTGGTCATCCTCGGGATATTTGCCGCTTTCATCTTCTTCCGCAGCAATATTCGGGCTTTGATGTGCTTGATGGGACTGGTCATTGCCGGTTGTTTGGTCATGACATACGTGTCACTGAATTATGAGGCATTGGATTGGCAGCCGGTAGTGTGGTTGTTTGTGCAGAGCCTGTGCCTCTACATTGCCTATCTGACTTTTCAGACGATTTTCTTCGATCGCTTCATCGCTTGTTTCCGCATCAGGGGAAACGTGGGTTTCTTCATCGCCATTATCGACTTCATCGGCTACATGGGTACGGTGACTCTGCTTTCCACCAAGGAGTTTTTGAACTTCGACATGGAGTGGTTTGCGCTTTACAACCACATGGCATGCGCGGTCGGCGCGGTTTGTGCGGTCTTGTTCACAGTGGCTGCCGTATTGATTTATAAACGGTATTCCGCTCAAGGGCGTAGAAAAGAACAGACGGAGCGTACGACTTTGTATATGAATCCTCAATATAATGCGATTTGACGATGAAACAGGATTATGATGTGATAATTATCGGTGGCGGTTTGTTGGGATGCGCCACGGCTTACCAGTTGGCCAAACGTAAGGCGGGGAAGGTGTTGTTGTTGGATGCCAACGAGATAGCGTCGCAGGCTTCGTCCCGTGCAGCCTGCCTGTTGACACGGGCGCGTACCAAACCGGCTTTGATGGAAATGGTGCAGGAAACGTATGATTGCATTGATGAAATAGAGCGCCTTTTGGGGGAATCGCTCGAACTGCAGCAGTGCGGCAGTGTGACCATCTCTTCGTCCGACGCATCGCTGAAAGAACTCGAAGCATTGGAAGAAGCGGCCGTACGTTTCGGAATACCGAATGAACGTATCGACCGGAGGCGTTTGAAAGAACTTCTTCCTTGGATGGAGGTCTCGGCGGTAGAAGAGGCACTTTACATGCCTACGGATGCGTTTATAGATTGTGCTTTGTTATGTTCCGGTTATGCACGTGCTGCACGAAGTTTCGGGGCGGAATTGCGTCCGAATACGAAAGTAAAAGCCATTGTGGCTGTTGGAGACAAGATGGCAGGAGTGGAGTTGGCGGACGGGGAAAAAGTATTGGCGCCGGTTGTCGTGAATGCCGCAGGCTCGTGGGCCAACCTGTTGATGCGTCCTTTAGGGGTAGGGCTTCCTTTTACTCCGGTGCGGAGTCATTTTTGGATTACGGGAACAAACCCCGGGCGTTTTCCGGCAAACCATCCTTTTACGGTGATTCCCGATGCCCGTGCTTTCACCCGTTCGGATGTGGGGGCGTTGATTATCGGCTTGCGCGAAAGTGAATGCCAAGCCTTCAATCCCGACACATTGACGGATAAGCTGGAGGATTTCGATTTCAATAAGGCGGCCGAATGGAAAGTGCTCGACGAGTGTGCCCCGTTGCTACAGCGTTATCTTCCGGACATAGAAACTCTGGGTATCGCGCATTATGTGGCCGGGCCCTCATGTTACGTGCCGGATGCCAAATTCATTATCGGGCAGGTGCGTCCATACGAAGGGTTGTATGCCGTAGCCGGATGCTGCGGAGGAGGCGTGGCTGCCGGTGGAGGTATGGGACGCTTGGCCGCAGAATTGATTTTGCGGGAAGAGCCGTTTGTGGATCCGGCCGGGTTTGCACCGGACCGTTTCGGGGCAGTGGACCCGTTTTCGGTTGAGTTTCAAAAAAGGTGTGCGGATGCCCGTTCCAATAAAAAAGGTGGATAGGGTTCGGATATATGGAAGATAAAAAAGCGAAAGATATGAAGCGGTATATTGTATTCTTAAAGCAAGTGCCTTTGTCTACAAAGGTAGAGATGGACCCTGTAACCCGGACGCTGAAGCGTTCGTCGGCCATGACCCGGACAAATCCTGATGACTTGTATGCCTTGCAGTTGGCAGTAAAATTGAAAAGGCAGACAGGGGCTGAGATCGTGGCGGTAAGCATGGGACCCGCTTCGGCGGAAGAAGTGCTCCGGGAGGCTTTGCAAAGAGGGGCGGATAAGGCGGTTTTGTTGTCCTCCAAGGCATTTGCCGGAAGCGATACGTGGTGTACGAGCCTGGTACTGGCGGCAGCCGTGCGCAAGTTGGGTGAATACGACTTGTTGCTTTTCGGGAAAATGGCGGTGGATGGCGATACGGCACAAGTAGGGCCTGAGGTAGCCGGACAGTTGGACATTCCCCAAGTGACGCATTTGACGGAGGTTTCGGACATATCGGATACTTGTATGTGTGTGAGGAAGAAGGCCGGTCGTTTATTCCAGCGTATGGAGGTGGATTTACCTTGTGTCGTGACGGTTGGTCGGGAGACGGGGGAACTGGATTGTCCCACACTGACCGGTTGGCGGTGGGCTCAATGGCAGACCATCCTTCATTGGGATGAATGCGACTTGGGACTGAAACCTTCGCAGGTCGGATTGCAGGCATCTCCTACTCAAGTAGTGTCTACCATGGTGCCTCGACGGAAGAAAGACGTGGAATGGCTTCCCGACGGGGAAAAGTTTTTTGCAGTCGTCCGTGAAAGCATGAGACGCGGAATTAATTTTTAAAAAGCAAGATGAAAATGAATAAAGATAAGGATTTTATACTTCAATTACAGGCCGGGCAATGTGTATCCTGCGGAATATGTGCCGAAAGTTGTGCCTATGGGGCTATCCGTATGGGCGACTTTCCGGAGGTGGATGAAGAGAATTGCCGGTTGTGCGGCGGTTGTGTGCAGGCTTGTCCGGTTGGAGCTTGGGTGATGCAGCGTCAAGACGAAAGGCAGGAACAGCCTGTGGATGATTCCAATGGCATTTGGGTGTGGGCGGAAGTCATGGACGGAGCTTTGGCACCGGTAAGCCGGGAACTTTTGGGAAAGGCTGTGGCACTTGCGGCTTGCCGTCCCCAACCGGTCGAGGCTGTACTGATAGGCGGTGAGGTGGCTGCATGGGCGGATGAGTTGATAGCCGCCGGTGCAGACTGCGTGCACGTGGTGGAGTCTCCGCTTCTATCGGATTTTGTGGAGGAAAACTATACGGAGGTGTTGGCCGGCTTGGTGCGCAAACAGCATCCTTCGGTCTTGCTTATCGGGGCTACGCCATGCGGTCGTGGTTTGTCCGCACGATTGGCTGCTGTACTGCATACCGGATTGACGGCAGATTGTACGGAGTTGGAAATGGATACGGACAGCGGACTGTTGCGCCAAATACGCCCGGCTTTCGGAGGAAATCTGATGGCTACGATTGTCAACCCCGTTTGTAGGCCGCAAATGGCTTCCGTACGTCCCGGGGTGATGAAAGCCCGGCAGAGGGATACTTCGAGGAAGAGAGATATCGTCTATCATGCTTATGAGGTCGGAAGAGCCGACAGCCGTGTTCGCGTGTTGGAGACCGTGGCGGAAGAAGTGGGCGGAACTTCGCTGAACGACAGTTCTATTATAATAGGTATAGGACGAGGCGTGAAAACGCGGAGATGTGCCGATGAAATCCGGAAGTGGGCCGAACGTATCGGTGCGACGGTGGCCGGGTCTCGTGCGGCAGTGGAAGCCGGGTTGGTGGACGCTTCCGTGCAAGTGGGGCAGACCGGGCATACGATAGCTCCGGATTTGTATATCGCCATCGGTATCAGTGGACAGATACAGCATACGGCGGCCATCACCGGAGCGCGTTGCGTGATAGCCGTTAACCCAGACCGTACGGCTCCGATCTTCAATGTGGCGGATTATGGTTGGGCAATACCTGTGGAAGAGGCACTTCCGCAATTCATGAACATTTTGAACCGGTGCGTATGAGAAAATGGATGGCATGCGTGTGGTTGGGCATGGGAAGTTGCTTTATGACGGCACAGGCGGACGAACCTCTGACCGTGAAGTTTCGTTCGAGGGCATTGCTGGATGCCGCTGTGTCCGGTTATGGCAAGGAAAGTGTGCAGGGGTATTATCGCTTGGAAGATTTCCGTGTGGGCTTCAAAGCTACTTACAGACAATATGAAATGAAAGCCGACATTGGTTTGGGAGGAAACAAAGTAGCCATCAAGGATTTGTTGTTGAACTATCACTTTAAACATGGTGTCCTTTCGTTAGGAAATGCTTATGAACCTTATTCCATGGATATGCTCATCAGTACGGCAGACATGCACTTTCATCAGTCGGCCGGATCCGTATTGGCTTTTACGGACGGGCGCAAGCTCGGGTTAACCTATCATTCCAGTCTGCCATTTGGATATTGGGCTACGGGATTGTATACGCATAATGACATCAATAAAATCGGTGACGGACAGGTTAACGCTTTGGTTTCCACTTCGCGGGGCGTTTGGCGCAAGCGGTGGAAAGGGAATCTGTTGCATGTGGGCGGTGCTTTTTCTTTCCGTACCAAACCGGTGAATACGGTGGAACCGCCGACAAAAACTGTATCGAATGATGGCGTGACATCCATGTTCCCGTTTCCATTGATGGAAGCCACCGTGGACCGTTTAGGGACAGAACTCAAAGGCGTTTTTGAGATACTTTATACCTCTCCGCGTTTCATGGTACAGGGAGAATACTTTCTGAACCGTCTCAATCGTACGGAAAGGGAGGCTTACCGTCCGCAGGGAGGATACGTGCAGGCAGGCTTTCTGGTTCGGGGAAGAGGGTTTGCGTATGACGACCTGTACGGTATTCCCGGCAGGCCGGGCAGTAAACAGGCGATAGAACTCACGGCACGTTTCAATTGTACGAACTTGAACGATGGCAGAGCCGGCATCATGGGCGGGCGGGAAAGCGACGTTTCGTTGGGAGCCAATTTCTATTTGAATGAATATTTGGCCATAAAGCTGAACGGAAGTTATGTCCTTGTAGGAGAACATTGCAATGAATTTTACAAGAAAAACCTATTCTTGGGGCAATTACGTGTCCAATATATTTTTTGAGGCAGCCCTCATCTGATTTCTCGGATTCGTAATAGACGGATGTTTTCGCAAGGGAGCATCTGTCTGTTCTTTTGTATCGGGGAGTACGATATAAAGGCATTAAAAAAGGATTTCCCGACGGGAAATCCTTAGATTTACAGAACCTTTCATAGGTGAAGGGGTGACTAGTGGGATTCGAACCCACGACATTCAGAACCACAATCTGACGCTCTAACCGACTGAACTATAGTCACCATTTTGGTGTGCTTGTATGGAAAGTATCATGTTTCTTTCCTAAAGCGATGCAAAGGTACGCATTTTATTTGAAACTGCAAATGTTTCGCCGGATTTTTACTAAAACTTTTTTTAAGCCACAGCCTTGAAGTCCGCGAAGGCTTATATATAATAAGGTGTACCGTCAAGCAGGCGGTACACCTTATGTCTGTTCAATACCCTGTTAACGATAGAATTCCTTTTTGCCCGCCGACAGTGTATTTTTCATCAGCATGCAGATGGTCATCGGGCCGACCCCGCCTGGTACGGGGGTGATGTAAGCACATTTGGGAGCTACCTCGTCGAATTTCACATCGCCATTGAGGCGGAATCCGTTTTTCTTCGTGGCATCGGGGACGCGTGTCGTGCCTACGTCGATGACCGTAGCTCCCTCTTTCACCATGTCGGCCGTGACGAAATCGGGCTGGCCGATAGCAGCTATGATAATGTCCGCCTCACGGCATTCTTTCTTCAAGTCGCGGCTCCGGCTGTGGCATACGGTCACCGTAGCGTCGCCATACTGCTTTTGCATCATAAGCTGTGCCATAGGTTTGCCTACGATGTTGCTGCGGCCCAGGATGACGCATTTCTTGCCGCTCGTCTCGACATGGTAACGCCGGAGCAGTTCCAGGATGCCTTTCGGGGTGGCTGAGATGTAACAAGGAAGCCCGATAGCCATTCTTCCCACGTTGATGGGGTGGAAACCGTCCACGTCCTTGCGGAAGTCGATGGCCTCGATGACTTTCTGTTCGGAGATATTGCGGGGGAGGGGCAGTTGCACGATGAATCCGTCCACGTCCTCGTCTTTGTTGAGTTTGTCCACTTCGGCCAGAAGTTCCTCTTCGCTGATGGTATCCTCGAAGCGGAGCAGGGTCGATTTAAAACCGCAGGCTTCGCAAGCCAATACCTTGTTGCGCACGTAAGTCTCGCTGCCTCCGTCATGTCCCACGAGGATGGCAGCCAAATGCGGGCGTTTCCCTCCGCTTTCTACGATTTGTTTTACCTCTTCGGCAATTTCCGCCTTGATTTGTGCGGCGGTGGCCTTTCCGTCAATCAGTTGCATGGTTATTCCTCTTTTGGTTTACGATTATAGTTTAGGCATTTTAGGCATACCCGGAATCTTGGGCATGTTGGCCATCATCTTGCCCATTTTGCTGCCCGTCACCATCTTCATCATTTTGCGCGTCTGGTCGAACTGTTTGATGAGGCGGTTCACTTCCTGTATGTTGGTGCCCGAACCTTTTGCGATGCGTTGGCGGCGGCTGGTGTTCAGGATTTCCGGATTGGTACGTTCACGCGGAGTCATGCTCTGGATGATGGCTTCGATACCCTTGAAGGCATTGTCGTCGATTTCCACGTCTTTGAGCGCCTTGCCCACGCCGGGAATCATGCTGGCCAAGTCTTTCAGGTTACCCATCTTCTTGATTTGCTGGATTTGCGACATGAAATCGTTGAAGTCGAACTGGTTCTTGGCGATTTTCTTTTGCAGGCGGCGTGCTTCTTCCTCGTCATATTGTTCTTGGGCCTTTTCCACGAGCGACACGATGTCGCCCATGCCCAGGATACGGTCGGCCATACGCGAAGGATGGAACTGGTCGATGGCTTCCATTTTCTCTCCCGTGCCGACGAATTTGATGGGCTTGTTCACCACCGTACGGATAGACAAGGCCGCACCGCCCCGGGTGTCGCCGTCCAATTTGGTGAGCACCACACCGTCGAAGTCCAGACGGTCGTTGAATTCCTTGGCTGTGTTCACGGCATCCTGTCCGGTCATGGCATCTACCACGAAGAGCGTCTCATCGGGGTTGATGCCCTGTTTGATGGCAGCGATTTCCTGCATCATCTGTTCGTCCACCGCCAGACGTCCGGCCGTATCGACGATGACCACGTCGTAGCCTTTGGCCTTGGCTGCTTTCACGGCGTTCTGTGCAATCTGCACGGCATCCTTGTTGTCCGGTTCGCTATATACGGGGATACCGATTTGTTCGCCCAGCACTTTCAACTGTTCGATGGCCGCCGGACGATAGATGTCGCAAGCCGCCAGCAGAGGATTCTTACGTTTCTTTGTTTTCAGCATCAGGGCCAGTTTTCCGGACAAGGTCGTTTTACCTGCACCGTTCAATCCCGCCATCAGGATGACGGACGGATGGCCTTGCAGGTTCAGCTCGGCCGTTTCGCCTCCCATCAGGGTTGCCAGTTCGTCGTGTACGATTTTCACCATCAACTGGCTGGGTTTCACGGCTGTCAGCACGTTCTGCCCCAATGCCTTTTGCTTTACCGTGTCGGTAAAAGTCTTGGCCACCTTGTAGTTCACGTCGGCATCGAGCAATGCGCGGCGCACGTCTTTCAAGGTTTCAGCCACGTTGATTTCGGTGATTTTGCCTTCACCTTTCAGGATTTTGAAAGACCGTTCCAGTCTTTCACTCAAATTGTCGAACATATATCGTTTGTTTTTTTGTGATTATTCTTAAAGCGGCAAAGATACGAAAAAACTTCCGTCGAAAGAGGGATGACAGCGGATAAAATCTGCTTCATAAGCCTTTTCCTTTTGGAGTTTGCGGCAGAAGGCGGGTATGCGTCTGTGTCCTCACTCCGTAGTTGCCGTTGCGGCTCTTTCCAATGCCGCTTCATAGTCCGGTTCCTGTGAAATCTCTTTGACCAGTTGGATGTGCCGCACGATTCCTTTTTCGTCCACCACGATCACGGCGCGAGCCAACAAGCCTTTCATGGGGCCGTCTGCAATCTGTAAACCGTAGTTTTGGATAAAATCCTGACTTCGGAAGGCCGAAAGCGGTATGACGCGGGTAAGCCCTTCGGTGGTACAGAACCGTGATTGTGCGAAGGGCAAATCCATGGATATGCAGAGCACGACCGTGTTTTCCAGTCCCGAGGCCTTTTCGTTGAACTCACGTACGGAAACGGCGCAAGTGGGGGTGTCTAAACTGGGGAATACGTTCAGAATGACTTTCTTACCTTTGAAGTCTGAGAGTTTTACGTCTTGCAGGTCAGACTGTGTCAGGTGGAAGTCCGGTGCCTTGCGTCCTGTTTTTACCATCTTTCCAGTCGTATGTAGGGTGTTCCCCTTATAGATGATAGATTCTCCTTTGTTTTTCGTCTGTCCCGTTTGTACGGCCGAGGCTCCGGTGATGCCATCGGGGGATTGGGCGAAAGCGGTTGTGGTGGCTCCCAATGCCAGCCACAAAAAAAGCGTTTTTTTCATATCCGTCATTTTTAAGTAGGTTTAATTCTTATCAAAACAAGTAAGGCGAAAGGCGACAGCAAATATAAGTATAAAAAACGGAATGGGGAAGGGTAGAGCGAAAAGGGTAGAAAAAAAGTTAGCTTGAGTGAGATTCATTTCTTTGATATACAGGTGGTTGGTGTGGGATTCAAGAGAGTGCTGGAGGTATCTCGGTAGAATGGAAAATCAATCTCAGGAGAATGAAAAATCGTTTGGCTGAGATTCGTTTTTCGTTCTCAGTCGATTGATTTTTCATTCTCCTGAGATTGATTTCAGGTGCATA
>ENA-OVGJ01000448-OVGJ01000448.1-human-gut-metagenome-genome-assembly--contig:-NODE-448-length-20548-cov-31.571317_pt1 | contig 20548 bp, 16 predicted proteins | sample MGYA00237772_ERZ505423 | MGnify/ENA primary metagenome ERZ505423 (study PRJEB26158, sample SAMN06016386) | human gut metagenome | biome: human gut; feature: ankylosing spondylitis patient; material...
TACGAATAATCAGCACTTTTTGGTCTCGTTTTTGATGCCAATTTTGAACACCCTACCTTTCAGGGCGCCCTTGCTAAATCCGAAACTTGAGTTACTTATTGACCTTAACGAGTGTAACCTTGAAGGTAAGGGCTGCGAAGGGAGGGATGGGGCCTGTACCTTGTTCACCGTAAGCGAGGTCGTAAGGGATGTAAACTTCCCAAGTAGAACCTACGCCCATTTTAGGAATCGCGATGCTCCAGCCCTTGATAACGTTGCGAAGGCTAAAGGTAGCGACGCCACCAGGTTGCTTGTCAGAAGTATCGAACACGGTGCCGTTGGTCAATTTACCTTCGTACTTAACCGTTACAGAGTCAGTAGCCGTGCAGTGTTCGTTAGTACCTGCAGCGAGTTGCTTACCATATATGCCGCTGCCGAGGGCTACTACGCCGGGCTGCTTAGCCATCTTCTGCATGTAGGCTTCGCTCTCTTGCTTCTTGCTGCCGAACATGTAGTCCATGATAGCCTTTTGTGCGCCTTCCTTGTCGATTACTTTGCCGTTAATCTTGAGTGCGCTCTTGCCCTTGGCAGAAGCCATGAAGCCAGCTATGAAGTTCTTAACGCTAACCTTCTTGGTAGAGTCGCCTTGGAATACTTGTTGTTCGATCATAGGCATCTGCATCTTGGTCTGTAAGCCTTGCATTACGCCCATGTAGTAAGCCATCTTCTTCTTATCATCGGCGGCGTTCATACCCTCGAGGTAACCTTTGAGGAGTTCGTCGACGTAAGCAGAGTCGCTACCTGACTGTGCGAGGTAGTTTTCGAAATCGGTCTTTGATTGTGACATGGCCATACCCATTTCGTAGCTGAGGGTATCGATGTCGGTCTTGAGATTGGCACGGGGAGAACCGTTGTTGCAGCTGGTGAAGAGGGCTGTCATAGCCACTGCTGCTGCGAAGAATATCTTTTTCATTTTCTATAAAGACATTTTTTAGTTGACGAGTTAACTTGTCAACTCGTCAACTAAAGAGAATTATTTTTCAATTGAGATGAGTTCTACGTCGAAGATGAGTGCTGCGTAGGGAGGAATAGCCTGACCTGCGCCTTGTTCGCCGTAAGCGAGGTTGTAAGGAATGAAGAAGCGGTACTTAGCACCTTCCTTCATGAGTTGTACGCCTTCGGTCCAACCAGGGATAACGCCATTGAGGGGGAACACAGCGGGTTCGCCACGGCGGTAAGAAGAGTCGAACACTTGACCATTGGTGAGTGTACCTTCGTAGTGACACTTTACGCGGTCGGTAGCGAGGGGTTGTGCGCCTGTACCTTCTGTGATAACGGTGTACTGCAAACCGCTTGGGAGTACCGTTACGCCTTCCTTCTTGGCATTCTCGGCTAAGAAGCGTTCGCCTTCTTCGCGAATGGCGCGAGTGGCCTCTTCTTGTTGCTTCTGAATGAAGTTGTTAACTAATTGTTGTGCCTCTTGGTCGGTGAGTTTGCAGGTCTGGCCCGTTACCACATCGTTGAGGGCTTGTGAGAAGTCGCTTACGTTGAGGTCCTTCACACCCATGCCTTTAAGGTTGTGACCAATGACCATGCCGAGGGCATAACTTAAGTTTTCCATAAAAAAAGTGATATAATATATGTTTGTTTGTGTTGATTGTCACTTGATTGAACTGCAAAAGTACAATTTATTTGTAAGGAATGTGCGTAGTGGGTTTATTTTTTGTACTTTTGGTTGGCGAGTTAACGAGTTGACGAGGAAGTTTCCTTTAAGGGTGGTTCTAAAAATTCTGTTTTTAGAGTTCTGCTATTCTGAAATGTGATTTGTACGCTCTCGAAAGTGTCTTTTTGAAAGTTTGTTCGGTCACATAGCCCGCTATGCTCCCTCACAAACTTTCAAAAATACACTTCCGATAGCGCACAAATCCCTATTTCAGAATTATTAGAACCACCCTTAAACAAACTTGCCCGTTAACTTGTCTACTTGTTAACTCGTTAACTAAAAAAACGAAGGAGGAAGCAAATGAAGAAGTTAGTAGCGCTTACGGGCGCAGGTATTAGTGCAGAGAGTGGTTTTGCGACTTTTCGCGATGCAGGTGGATTGTGGGACCAATATCCCGTAGAGCAAGTGGCTACACCTGAGGGTTGGGAGAAGGACCCAACGTTGGTAACGGAGTTTTATAATAAGCTGCGCCGCCAGTTGGCTGATGCGAAGCCGAACGCGGGACATCGCATCTTGGCGGAGCTGGAGCAGGATTGGGACGTGACGGTGGTGACGCAGAACGTAGATGACTTACACGAACGAGCCGGTTCGAGCCATGTCATTCACCTACATGGCGACTTGCGCAAGGTGTGTTCGTCGCGCAACCCGAACGATACGCGCTACATTCAGACGCTCCCCTCTGACCGTCCTAACGTTGAGCCAGGCACGTTAGCGGGCGATGGTTCTTTGCTTCGCCCTTGGATCGTATGGTTTGGCGAGGCGGTGCCCAACTTGGAACCTGCAGCAGAGGAGGTGATGCGGGCAGACGTGTTTGTCATCATCGGCACTTCCTTGAACGTTTACCCAGCTGCCTCGCTCGTACGATATGTGCGACGCGATGCTGAGATTTACTTAATCGACCCGAATCCCGTCCGCGTGCCTTCTACGCGCGAAATCCACGTGATTAAGAACGTGGCATCGAAGGGCATGGAAGAACTGAAGAAGGAGATTGGGTGTCCTGCCTAATTGGGGGGCGGGTTTTCAACCCGCGGCAGCAGCATGCTTTGAACATCTACTTATGGTCGCTTAAGTCGCTTAGCGCGAGAACATACATAACATACAGTTTAACATACTTATTACATACTACTCAATTTGTGCCAAGGCACAAATTGAAACATACTGGCTACGCCCTTGCGCTTCAGCGCACTAATGGCTTGTGATAAACTGCCATTTGTCGAAAAGATAGGAATGAACATTAAACACTAACTTAGACACTCTGACACTAAAAAAGTGTCATTGTCTAATTATAGTCTATTTCTCTGGAACGGCAGGCAATCATCAAGGAGAAGCTTGACAAGTGGTGCGAAGAGTTGGGCTATAAAAACAATTCAGTAAACATGTTCACCCTGTCACGCTCGCTGAACATCTCCAAGAACGAGTTGTCACGCTACTTCACTTCATGCCTTAATTCCACCTTTCGCATCTGGCTTGCCGAGGTGCGTTTCGAGGCGGCAAAGAAAATGATGCTCAACTATCCCGACTACAACAACGACATCATTTCTGCCGAATATGGCTTCTCATCACGCTCCTATCTCTATCGCATATTCAAAGATAAAAAAGGTTGCTCACCAACTGTTTGGAGAGCAAAAATACATCATAAGCAACCCGACAAAGGGCATATAATTATATGGTGATGTTGCGATAGTACCGCCCTAACTATATAAAAATAGGTAGTTAGGGCGGTGGTATCCTTGCAGAATTCATTTTTTGCAGGGAAAGTAATAGTTGAGCGTAAATAATAAGAGAAATATTTGGCAAATTGCTTTTTTAGTCGTACTTTTATAAGCAAGTATCAATATAGAAATATCATATGATTATAACGTCGATAACTTTCAATAATTTCCGTTGTTTCGGAAAATATCACTTGCAGTTCAAACCAACTGTAAACTTACTGTTTGGTGTGAACGGTTGTGGTAAGACTTCTATCCTGCGTGGTCTAAAGATAGCAATGAGCTCATTTTTCTCAGGTTTTTCCGATAGTAACACTCGTTTTATTGGAATCTCTAATGATGACTTTATGAGCGAGGTGCGTGATGGAGTAGAGTCTTTAGAACGGCAAGTGAACATATCCTACGATTTAGCAGAGTTTAAAAATATGATTCTGAGCCGAACTGGCAAGAAAAATCGTACTGCAATTTCCGGTATCAAGCCTTTGCGTGATTATACTCATTCGTTATATCATGATCTTTCAACAGAAGATGATGGGAGTATAGCCCTACCACTTTTCGCTGCTTTCTCAACAGAAGATATTCACAGTAGTCGCAAGTTAGATCGTTCTATCTTCTGTAAATATTACCAACCTCGTTCGTTCGGTTATTACGAATGTTTGCAGGGGGATGGATTCTTTGATTATTGGATGCATCGATTGCTCATCCTACAAGAAGGACAGAAGTCGCTTAGCGAAATAGATGTTGTGCTATGCGCAATAAGGGAAGCTTTGGGTGATAGGGGATGTAATATTATCAGAAGTGTGTCAATACGTCCATTGCAGAAAGCAGTCTATTTCCATTTTATCGATGGCAGAGAAATTGACTCACGAAATTTGAGTGATGGTTACAAGAGACTTGTGAATATTGTGACGGACTTGTCTGTACGTTGTTATATTCTGAATGGCAAGAAATACGGAATGGAGTGTTGTCATGAGACGCAGGGAGTTGTGCTGATAGACGAAGTGGATTTGCATCTGCATCCGGAATTGCAGTCGGTAATCTTGCAATCTCTTCATCGAGCATTTCCTAAAATTCAGTTCATAGTTTCTTCTCATGCTCCAATGGTGTTGTCGAGTGTGGAGACTAATGATGATAATGAAGTGGTTCATTTGCAATATCAGAATGGTAATTATACTGCTGAGTCAATTGTGACTTATGGTATGGATGCATCTACGATTCTAGAGACTTATATGGGCAAACGCTCCCGTGTGGCAGAGGTGGAAGAAAAGTTGAAACATCTCTTTACATTAATCGATGAGGAGAAGTTTGTTGAGGCAAAGTCGGAATTACGCTCAATGCGTGAAAAGTATTCTGACACAATTCCAGAGCTATCACGTGCAGAATCAATGTTGTTGTTTCTTGAAAATTAGAAGAATATGCATATAAGAAAATCAGTAGAACCCAAGGAGTGGACAGAATACAAGAATATTCCTGGGGTACAGTTCAGCGGTATTCCTGCACTACAGGAATCTCTGTATCGTGAGCAGGGCTATTTATGTGCCTATTGTGAACGTCGAATTCCTGTAAGGGATAAAATGTCCACAGAGGATCATCGTATAGAGCATTGGCATTGTCGTGATAAGTATCCTGATGAAGTTTTCAGCTATGGGAACCTGCTGATGTGCTGTCCTGGCCAGATAGGGGGTGGAGAAAGTCATTGTGATGTAAGCAAAGATAACGATATTATCGAGTGGTCACCTCTCAAAAAAGAGTGTACTGATAGTATTAGATATAGCCCTAATGGTACAATTTTGTCAAGCAATGCAAGATGGGATAAGGAACTCAACGAAAATTTGAATTTAAATCATAAGATTTTGAAGCGTAATAGGGAGCAGACTCTACAAGGAGTTATTGAAGGAATAATCTCCAAAAGAGGAAAACATATTTTGTGGACGCAGAAAGATGTTAAGGATCAACTAGAAAAGTGGTCTAACAAGCATGATGATGGTAATGGTCATGCTGTCTATTATCCTTTTAATGGCATTGTCGTTTATTTTCTTAAGAAGAAATTGGCGATGCTGAGCAAGAAAGGAGTGTAAGTTTTTTAAAATATAAGCCATCGGCTTACCCTGTATTGTGAGACATCAAAGTTTTACGATAATTTTGGAAAACTTCTGTTAGTGCCTTATATAAAGGACTTTGGGAGAATTACCCAATTTTGAGGTAATGATTTGGCAACCGTGCTATTTCCTACGTTCTTCCCTGATTTACCTTTCAAGTAACTCTGAGCAAAAGTAGTTATTTAATTTGTTAATGCAAATCAATAGCTACTTTTGTTTTATTCAATTATTCGAATTTGCATATTTCCCAAATCCATATTTTTGCTCTCTTTTTTCAAATGCCACTTTACCTCCTTCAAGTATATCGCAAACATGTTCACGAATCCCTTGTGATTCCAAAATTATTGCTTCTGCAGGATTACATTTTTTAGTCCGTTCTAAAGCTCCATTGATATATTGGAATTTATATTTTCCATAATTATGACTATTAGAGCCTTCTTGATTTGCTACAATTACATTTTCCGCATCAGCACTGACCACTACATTTGAATTATGCGTCACCAAAACAATCTGTCTGTCTTTTTTCTTTGCTTTGATATATTCCACTAACTCTTGATATATGGCACGATTATCCAAGCTATCTTCAGGTTGGTCAATTAATATAGGACATTTTTTATCACTGAATTCAAGAAGCAATTTTAAAATAACGAATGCTTGTTTACCTTCAGACATCATTTCAAATAAATCACCTTGATATGACAATTGATAAGATAAAGCATACCAATTTTTTGAAAAGAATTCACTGGCTACGTTAGGTGAAGCGTACGAATTTTTAAATTCAACTTTTTCATTAAGCAAATCTTTGATTAGGGTATATGCTTGAGTTTCTATATCAGAATCATAACGTGATACTAGGTTCGCTATATATTGCTGCCGTTCTATTCCACGTAAATTACACCGAGATTCCAAAAAAGATTTCATTTCTTCTTTTTGGAACTCCTTTGTTACAGATATTGATAATCCGTCATACTCTACTTTGAGACTATCAACTAATTTGTCAATTTCTTTTTTGTATTCTATGTGTCTGTTTACAATTTCTTTTACGAATTGTTGTATTTGTGTATGTAAAGAGTTTTTTTTAGCCTCCAAATTATTTATTTCAGCAAGCACTTTCTCTTCTTCTTTTATTCGCAGCAAAACAGATTGTAATTCTTTATTATCTTTATAAAATTGCTCTCCGCGTTTGTAAATGTCTGCTTCCAATATTGCTGTTTTTTCTATCAATAATTGCTGTTTAGCAGCGTCAGTTTTATCAATAAACTCATCTACAATACTTGTCCACTCAGTTTCTGTTCTAATACGCAAACCATTAAAAAGCCTTGAAACTTCGGAGCTATTTGTCCTAAATGATAGAGAGTCAAAAGAATTAAGTCCTTCAAAGTTATGTATGATAGGAGTAATTGTTCGTAGCTTTTGAAACAATTTGATATCCGATTCTGCTAGATTAATATCTTTCTCTTTTATTGAAAGTTGTGCTAATAAACCATTGTATGTTTCTATTTCTGTCTCTGTTAGAATGCTACTTTTTTGTAATGTGGTTGCACTTTCTTTTAATAGTTGCAATTGTTGTTCAACTCCTGACTTATTTCCTTTCTCTCTAAGATTATTGAGCAATTGAAAATATTCCTTTTTCAATTGAAACAAATTAAACACAGATGAGGTTATCTCTCTTTCTATCAAAGTATTTACTTCAGAATAATTTGACAACAAACCTTCTGAATCCTTGGAACGTAATATGCTTTCGACCAGTTCATTGGTTTGCTTTCTTGAACATGCTATATTGTGCATGTAATTCTGTTTATAGTAATCTATTTTATGCCCAGTTTCATCTCCTCCATCTTTCCATCGTATTTTAACTCCTTTAAGATGTTGGTGAATATAATCCTTTTCATCTACTAACATTGCATCATGTTTTGCAGCAATTGCTTTTAACAAAGAAGATTTGCCTGTAGAACGCCCTCCAATAATTGTATTCAAATTAGGATTCAGATGTATTGTTCCCTGCCAAAAACCATCTTCATCCAATGTTATAGATTCAATGATTTGGTATAAATTCTTTTCGTCTGGTATGCTTTGTTGAATTTTTACACGTTCCTCTGGTTCATATAAAACCTGCATTAGTCCTTCAAATGTAGGTTCTGCTTTAATCCAGCAGCTTAACCCATTGGGAAAAACGCATAATGAATCCAAAGAATGGGCATCAGAACCACATATACATGGTTTAAGAGTTTTAAATTCATTAAGATAATCTTCCAGTGTAGCATGTTTTTTCCCCAATCCAAAGTCTATAGTTCCTCTATTAGTAGCAAAAAACATATTTGCTACTTGGTAAAAATATTTTCGAACCATATGGTCTTGACCTCGCCATGAAATCTTTGACAAATCCTCATCAACAGGTATTGCAACAATATACTTCCCCTCAAATTTATCCTTATGCTTAGATAGAATTTCTGTTATTTGTTGCTCATCAATAACAGCGGTAGTGCAACCCACTGTAAAATCAGACCCTTTGAACTCACCTTGTTGCTCTTTAATACTTCTTCCATGTTCTTCAATATTTCGCCTTTTAAGTTTTCTTTTATTGGGAGTATCGAATGGCAATCCCTCATAAACAAACTCTATCTCATGTAGGAAATTTTCTTCTATGTCCTCGATTGCAACTTCGTTGGAAAAGATTATGTGATAGTTAATGCGGCTTCCATTTACTATTGTTTTTAATCTAAATTCTATATTAGGAAAAATTGCAATATTTTTTATTGCCGAGATTTCTGCTGGCGTAAACAATGATTTCATTTTTTGGTCATTGCTTAAATAATCCGTTAACAACTTCTTATAGCCATCAATTGTAAAATAATCCGTAATCCCGATAACTGCAATATTGTTTGCAATAACACTTTTAAAAAGAGATAGAACATATTTGTCCCAATCATTCCCAAACTGATTTGCCATACCAGATTCAGGGGTGTGTATATGCAAATCCCATTTATTCCATTCTGAACCTTTATAATGATGCATAATGATTTATCTTATTTTAATCTAACTTGAAAATTGAGTTTGAACGAAAGAGTACCATCATTTTCTTTGATGATTGATGCATATTCATGGCGTGAAGTACTTGAACGTTCCAGATATGCATTAGAGAAAAGATAGTCTTCAAAACGATTACGGTCGTAAAAGTGATAACAAAGAATTTCACCATCTTTTTTTACGACCAAATAACCACCATTTGCATCAAATTTTCCGCTCCAAGCAGTTGCGGGCATCATACCTAATGCTGCCGAAGTCAAAAGATGTTTGATTTTGTAAGCATAAAAAGGCGATGCTTGTTCTGTATCGTACCCCAAAGGGTTGGTTTCTGTAATCTGTTCTACCAATTCTTTCAATGTGGATACACCACTATTCAACTGTTCTAAAAGCAAATTGGCAATTATGGACGGCAGGTCTCCATCAAGCATAATGAGGTTATTACGAAATGTAGAATTATCCACTTTGTCAAATATCAATTTGCAACCTTTCTTTGTTATTGCTTTATATCTCTCTATAACCTTATTTCTTGTTGGATTCAAAGAATTGATTTTTGCAATATCTTCATCAGAAAGAGAAGTTCCCTCTATCTTAAAATTAAAGTTCGTGGCTTTACTTGCATTTAATAGTGTTGAATCCCCTCCGAGTTGAGATTTTATACTGAATCCCATTTCAGAATTTATCTTAGTTCTTCGGTCATGCAAAATGATTCGTATATCTGTTTTATCAGATGATTTCGCCTTCAAAGCATGGCAATAAATTCGATTCATGAAGGCTTCAATTTTCGGAACGGTAAATGCTCCATCATTTTCATTGATAGCTTTCAATAAATTCTCTGCTTCTACTAAAAACACTGATGCAGGGATTCTCAATAACTCTTCTCCTTCTGGGGTTTGAATCACTACATCTCTATCTTGTAGTTTGTAGTTGAAATTACCCTCTTTTTCTTGGCGAAGAATCATTATTATGGGATAGAACAAATCGTGAATTTTGTTCATGTGTTGGTCTCCGGCATAAACTTTTCCTTCTCCTAATAATTTGAGCAAAGTGTAGATTTCACTCCATTCTCCTTTATTTCCTGTCAGTGCCATATTTTTTGGATTTTGAAAGGTTGATTCGTTTAATTATTTCCTGTGCAGTTGCTTGAATTGCAGGTACTGCAACAGAATTTCCAAATTGCTTGTAAGCAGATGCATCTGCCACTCCGATTATGAAATTATCTGGAAAACCTTGTAAACGAGCCCATTCTCGTGGGGTCATCCTGCGCAATCCATCACGGTTTATTTCTCCTTTGATGTTGGTAACAGGTGTAAAATCTTCAAGACGATTATCAATTACAAGATTGCGTTCTCTCCCCATTCCGCCTACAACAATAGCATTTGCGACACCATTATCCGGTATTATTTCATATCCGAAACCGTTACCTTTTGCTGCGTGTCTTTCTTTATGTGCTACAAGTGTCTTCACATATTGAGTTGATAAATAATATTTTGCAGAAACTGTATTTTTTTCTTTTATATCAGCAAAAGTTTTAGTTGTATCAGTTGGGGTTGGATATGTAAATTCATTGACATTTTGGTCTTTTCTAAAGCCAACAATATACACTCTTTCTCTATGCTGCGGAACTCCGAAATTCATTGCGTTTACTATTTGAGGCTCTGGAACGTAATAATCCAAATCTTCTCTTAAAACTTTTAATATCGTTTGGATTGTTTTCCCTTTGTCATGAATAAGCAATCCTTTGACATTTTCCAAAAAAAATGCCTTTGGACGCTTACGACGTATGATTTCTGCTACATCAAAAAACAATGTACCTCTGGTTTCTTCAAATCCAAGACGTTTCCCGGCTAATGAAAATGCCTGACAAGGGAATCCAGCACACAGAATATCAAAATCATCGGGTATAAATGACTTCGTGGATTCTTTGGTAATATCTCCAAAGGGAACTTCACCGTAATTCAACAGGTAAGTTTTTTGTGCCTGTACATCCCATTCGGAAGAAAACACACACTTGCCACCAAGATTTTGCATTGCCATTCTAAACCCACCGATACCAGCAAATAAATCAATGAATGTAAATTCGGGCTTTTCTATCGGTAAGAACGGAACGGCAAACAAATCGGAGAACAAAGAATACTGAACACAAACATCTGATACACATTGTATATCAGATTTCTTTTGATGGATGTTGTATATATCCTCTATCAGACCTTCTGCTTTTATCTCATATGGTTTGGCGTATTTGTTGCCTTGATTGTGCAGGTAGTGAGACACAATCGCCATTTGTTCTTCAAATGAAATTATACTTCCATCCTCATTTAGCGAATGAGGTCCGTACATTTGCATCGATATTTTTCCTCCGCCACACATTTTTGTGATGGCTATTTTTTCGTCAGTTGTTGATTTTCTATTCATATAATTTAAAACCTCATTTAAACATACATCAGGATTCACTGTTATTTCTGTCTCCCAAAATCGAAAGACTTTCCAACCTTGTTTGCGCAATTCTTCATTGACCTCCTTGTCGCGTTCTATATTTCGCTCGATTTTAGAGTGCCAAAACTTACAATTGCTTTTATGGTCATTCTTTCTAATATTCCAATTTCTACCATGCCAAAACTCACCATCACAAAATATCGCAATTTTAGACCCTCTAAGGACAAAATCGGGTTTGCCAAATACCGACTTATCATTTTTGCGATACCTTATTCCAGCGTTCCACAGGAATTTTCCAAACATTATTTCAAGTTTGGTTCCTTTGCTTTTGTTTGCAGCCATATTTTTATGGCGTTGTTCCTTTGTCAAATGGTCCATTAGTAATTTCCTGCTTGGGGATGACGTATAACATATCCAAGCTACAAAGATACTTATTTTAATTCGATTGGAAATAATTGTTGTTCAATATTTTGTTAACACATGCACAATTAAACATTTAGATACAAGAACTCTCAGCTCCTTAATCCAAAACTAGACGGATGGCATAACCATCCGCCTTTCCAAATTAGTATTTTATACCACGATTTTGCCTCGGCTTCGGTATTCCGATAGCTTCTCTGAACTCATTCATTTTCTTTCTGAACCAGCTCACGTGTGAAACCCCGTCTATCTTGAAATCGAATTTACCGTTTTCATCCTGTTTGATGGAGCAGACGGAATGTCGGGTATCAAAACTTCGGTTAAATTCGGAAGAATAGAGTTCGCCTTTTATCCCGACCTCCTTGAACTCGCACAGTCTTCTGATTATCCCGTCATTAAAGCCCAAACGTTCACGCAGGAAACTTATCACGGGCATCAGCTTCTCCACATACGGAAAGTAGCGTCTGACAAAATCCGCAAACTCCGACAGCTTGCGGTGCTGTTGCTCGTAAGCGTTTCTTATCTCCTGTATCTGCTTGGCTTGTTGCCGTTCCCGTTGTCGGGCTTCGTCTTCAAGTTCAAGGATGCGGTCTTGCAAGTCCTCGTTCCTGCGTTCCAACGATTTCATCTTTCCACTTCCGAAAAGAGAGCCCACACTGCTTGCAAGGGCGGTTGCCGTATCGGTGGCTGCGCTTTTGAGCTTGTCGGTACGGATTTCCGCTTTCACCTGCTTCAGTTCCTCCTGCGCCTCGGCTTTCTTCTCCTGCAACAGTCTGGTTTCAGTTTCGAGGACTTCATTCTTCTTTTTCAAGTTCCTATAATACTGCATGGTGGTGGTGTGCCGTGCTTCCGAACCCCGTACCCCACGCTGCAATCCGTATTTCGCCATCACCCTTGCGTAATTGTCGTGGTAGGCGACCAGGGTCTGACGGTTGAACAGGTCATCGGCACACAAACGGACGGAATTTGTTTTCTTGCGGTACTTGCGCTTACCGTCCGTCTGCTCTTTCTTGGCTTTGCGCCTTTCACCCGTCACGATGGGAACAACGGCTGCGTGGATGTGCGGAGTCTTCTCGTCCATGTGCAGATGTGCGGCAACCACATTGTCTTTGCCGAATGTGGCTTGCAGCCATTGGATGCTGTCGTTGCACCATTCATCGAGTTCTCCTTTTTCCTGTATGTTCATCATGTCCTCGTGCGTACCCGACAAGACCACCCGAACGACACGGACTTGGTCGTGTGTGATTTTCCGTCTGATGCCTGCTGTGTTCAGTCTGTGCGCAATCGCTTCATCCCTGCCGTGAACGCCATCGGGGTATTCGACAAGCACCCTATTCAGATGTGTCCTTGTCGGGTCTGCATTTTTAGGTATTATCTTTCTCTCTATATGGTCGGACTGCGTGGTGTCCGATGTACCCTTTGCTTTCTTAATGTCCAATGAAAAATATCCCATATCATTACTGTTTTTGCGGTTATCGTTATGTTTCTTCTCTCTGCCTGTGGCATCGGCTCACAGGGTTTATTATGCAAATGAACCATTGCAGCACTCGGCATAATCCAAACGAGTTTGGCTTCTGCTCTCGTTTGCACAGGGTTTCCAAAGGGATTTCCCTTTGGCTCGATAGGGTGTTTTTAGCGTTACGGAGTAATGCGTGAAGAAAACGCCCTATTGAGCTATGGTATTTCTGTCTAAATACCTTTCGGAAAGCAGACGAGCATATTACAGATGAAATCCCCCTTTCTTTTTCGGTGGCTGCATCATCCGCCTTGCGGATTGGACTTGCTTCTTCTCCTTTATCGGCTCTGCCGATTGGGACAAGGGCTTACCGCACAGGTAGTCGTTCAAGTCCTTATACTCACGATAGTACATTGACTTGTCAAGCAGTCGTTCCCCAAACTTCTCTTTCAGCTTTTTGCAAGTGTTCCGTCCTGCCGTGTCGTTGTCAAGGAAACAGCCGATTCTGGTGTAGGTTTCCAATAAGCTTTCCGCTTTCGCAAGATTGGAAACGGAGTTCAGTATGACATAGTCCTGTGTGTCCAATTGCGGGTGTTGCGGATTGTTTCTCACTCGGATGGTAAGGAATGAGAGGTAATCCATGAACCCCTCGAACAGGTAACACATACATCGTTGTCCGTCCTGCTGTCGGATATGGGTGATGTCTTTCGGGGCGACACATCCCTTGAAGTATCTGTTGCGCACTTCATATCCTCCTGCCATGTTCGGAAAGCCGATGGCAAAATAGGGTTTGTCGGCATTCATAAACCGAAGCTCCCTGCATTCTCTTTTGGCAAGTCCGATGTTTATTCCCCTTTCTTGCAGATAGGCTATAAGAGCAGGAGAGGACAATTCTCCAACCTTTAATCCCTGATAAGGCTGATTGTCGGAATGCTGTCTGCCAAAAGAGAACGATGCAGGGCGGATGTATGCTGTCCGCTCCTCTATGCGTTTCAGCAGATAGGCTACATCTTCCGAACGGTAGAGTTCCGCTGCCAATGCGAGGATGTTTCCGCCTTTGCCGATGCCGAAGTCGTACCATTTTTCAAGCTCGGTGTTTACCTTGAACGATGCGTCCGTTTCTTCCCGTAACGGTGATTTGTACCACAGGTTCCTGCCTTGTTGCTTTACAGGCGTATAGCCCAGACTTTGCAGATAGTCTGCCAGTTTGATTTGCTTTACATCTTGGATTGTCATATTACATACGGTTTTGAAGTTGATGAAAATTTGTTGATTTGATGAATTGTCAATGTAATATATTTATATACAGCCTCGTAACCTCTCAACATCTTCTCAACAAACCACTCGCCAAAAGAGAAATTCACAAACGGGTGTCGGTGGTCTCTCAACTTCTCTTTTGGCTTGTTGAGATTTTGTTGAGAATGTATATCGTTTATTGTCAGTGTATTTATACCCATATTCAACAATTCAACAGAAAAATGATAGTGTTACAAGGATTCAAGTTGCTCCCTTGTGACGGTGTAGAAGCGTCCCACCCTCTTTATCGGCTCATAGTGACAACTTCTGTTGTAATTGCCCTGATAGGTGGTGTAGGTAAGCCCGTTTGGTGCAGGTGTCAGTTTCCAGCACTCCTGCACCACCTTACGCACTTGGTGCTTTTCCGCCTTTACCTGCGAGTGCACCAGCAGTACGACAAGGTCGTTAAGGCAGAATGAAACGCTATCCACATCCATTGCAACCATAATGTCAAGCAGCAGTTCCGACATCTCTATCTCCAGCCGATTGCGGTTGCTACGGATAATCTTCTGCAAGGCTTCTGTATGCAGCAATGTGGGGTTGAACCACATCCGGCTTTCCTTTTCGGTGGACAGTTTTCTGTGTTGCAGGAAATGGAGAAAGGCGGGTATCTCCGCTTTCAGCTTTTGCAGGAAGTCGGTATCATCGGACTGCAAGCGGTCTATCTTGCGTACCCAATAGCGTGTTTCCCCTGCGTCTATGATTACGGGCAGATGCTCGTTGTTGGAGCACAGCACGAATTTGGCGAAGAACGCAATCTCGTCACGGTCTTTGCCTTTGGCTTCCACCTTATAGGAAAGTGTGGTGCTGAGGTTCTTCAACCGTTCGCTGTCCTCCCTGCGGTTGAGCAACACCTCATCCACCACGATGAGCAGTTTGCCAGCCCAATCGGAATTGAACTGGCTTCGGAAGTCCTCGTTGGTGTTGAAAGTCACATTGTTCTGAAAGAGGAGTTTCAGAAAGTTCAGGAATGTGCTTTTGCCTGTGTTGCGTTCTTCCGATACCAACAGCAGGATAGGCAACTTCTGAATCGGTTGCAGGTAGAGCAGTTGCAGATAGTCCATCCCCAACTCGTATTGTTCCCCGAAGATGTGCCGTACCAAAGATTGGATATGCGATAAATCGCCCTCCTGCGGTCGGTGGTCTATCGGTTCGTAAAGGTTAAGGAACTTGCCGACCACGGAACGGTAGCCGATGTGTTCGGGTACGGTGCAGAAGCCGTCATACTTGGGAACACTGCCGATGTAATCCTTGCCGTAATCCTGTCGCAGGGTCTCGTTGTTCCATGCGATGCGTTTCTTCACATACCCTCCGTTCAGTCTCGGTTGCTCCACAATCTTGTAGAGCGTTGTCCCGACACGGATAAATTCTTCCTTTGCCATGCCGCCATCCGATGGCGGTCTGTGGCTGTCCTGTTGTTCGATAGCTGACATAATCAAATGGTTTTAAGTTTGAAAATTACCAGCTGCAAAAATATAATCAATTATCGGATAGGTTGTTATGCAAAACACGGCAGAATGGTGACAAATAGCCCCCGAAACAAAAACTTTCAATGGTTTGGGGCAGGAAACGGGTTGTGCAAACGGAAAAACTCCCGAAAAGCAAATGTCGGATTACGCTTTTCGGGAGAAAAAATCAGAGCGTCTGTCGTTCTGTCGTACTGACTTAATGAATTACTGACTTACCGAGTGAATAATGTCAGGCATTCAGCTACGAGAAGTATTCGGATTTGGATATACCGTTGGTATTCAGCGAGAAGAAGATGCTTGTTTTCTCTTTTCGCAGGTACAGTCTTTCAAGAACGGCATTGCGTACCCGTTCCGCTCCGAATGTGCCGATATGGAAAGCGAGGGCAACTATCGCTTCAAGGTTGTAAACCTCCATACTGCAATTATCGGATACCCGTATGCTTCGCCTTATCCCGTATTCCCTTAAAACTCCGCTCTTGCAAAGAGCCTTCAGCCCTGCACGGAATGTCGGGGCGGTTACTCCGAACAGGTCGCAAAGTTCCCATTCGCTCATGGCGGTTGCGCTAATGTCGGCCGGCAAGGTGATGTTGCCGTTGCCGTCCGTTGTGATGATGCTTCGTTTCATGGCTATGCTTGGTTATGGGGTTACACTTCCGAACGATGCGTTCAGCTTGTTGCCGAACATCGTCAGGTCATTGTCAAGTTTCTGCGTGGTTATCTTCGCATAGATTTGAGTCGTGACAATGTTCGTGTGTCCCAGAACACGGCTCACGCTTTCAATGGGCATCCCCTTGCTAAGAGCCAGTGTTCCAAACGTATGACGTGCGCAATGGTAGGAGATTTGCTTCTCTATTCCGCACTCTGCCATTACCTTTTTCAGCTGTTTGCACATCGTCCAATAGTTGATTTTCCCGAAAACCAGCTTGTCTTCCGACAGATACTTGTACCGTTCGATTATCTGCAAGGGAATATCCAGCAACTTCACTTGGAACGGGACATTTGTCTTGTGCCGTTTCGACAATATCCATTTCTCACCGTTCACCTCCACTATTTCATCCGTTGTGAGTTCTTTCATATCCACGAAAGACAAGGCGGTGAAGCAGGCGAAAATGAACAGGTCTCGCACCAATGCGAGGGTGGGGTTGTCAAACTCGTGCGCCATGATTCTTTTGATTTCGTCCTCTGTCAGATACTCCCGTTCCTTAACATTCGGGCTGATATGGAACTGCGCAAACGGATTTCTCGGTATCAGTCCGTTATAGTGCGCACGCATGACCACGCCTTTCAGCCACATGCAGTTCAGCCAGATGGTGGCGTTTTTCAGTCCCCGTTCAGCCGTAAGATAAGCCGCAAACTCCTTGATGAAGTCGGGTGTAAGTTCCAGCATGGACATGTCTGTCCGTTTGTAGAATGACTTGATAAAGGCTGCGACATAGTTCCTTGCCCTTACCATGACCTTGTACGTGCCGATGCTGCGGTCTTTACCGACACGTTTCAGAAAGTTGGCGCAATCCTTGTCAAAAGCCTTTATCAGTGTCTCATACTCGCTTCCTACCCCTTGGTAGGCATTGCGCACCATTTCAGCCGTTACGTATGCCTCTCGGTCGGATATGCGCTGATAGTGCTTGATGATTTGCGCCTTGATGTTGTCCAATGCAAGATTGATGTTCCGTGCTTCGGCACTCTTGCCTTTGGCTCGGTTGCCTTTCGCATCCCAAAGGGTTTTCGGGATGGTCTGCTTGCAACTGAACTGCGCCACAGTACCGTTGATTGTCACTCGTCCCATGATGGGGACAATACCGTCTTTCTCCTTGCTGCCGTTCACGTAGAACAGCACTTTGAATGTACTTCTTGCCATACTCGTTTTTTGTTTGCAAAGTTAAATATCAACGAGTTAGACCTTGATACGCAAATCGGTGACAAACGGTGCAATAGCATCTCTCATATGTTAAATCTTACTCTTTCACGGGTAATGATTTGCAAACCATTCTTCTTCTTAAATCCGCTTTTCTTTGCGTTTTCCGATTCTTCGGCTTGTCATCATTTGACACCGTAACAACTCTGATATTAAGTCGTTTAGCGTCATTTCTCCCGTTTTTCGAGGTTATTCCAGAGATTTATCGTTTTCCTGCCACCGAGGCAAAGAGAGAAGGGATTTCTGTAATGTCTTTCTGAAATTTTAGTAACTTCTTCTAAAATTCTTTGAATATCAGCTCAGGTGAGATTGTCCGTGGATAGACAATCTCACCCTGGCAGGTAGGGTGTTCAAAATCCGCATCAAAATTTGACTCACTTTTTGCGTATTTGAACCTGTAAATCATTGAAATACAACCAATGTTGTATATGTGATATGAGCCGTTTTCGAACACTTCAAAAACGGTATCAAAAAGCAAACACTATCTCATTGATTAACAATACATTAAGTGTATCTTTGCTCAATATTTGAGTAAGTTTTTTGAAACCTATTTTGAACACCCTACCTTTCAGGGCGCATCATCGGCTGCGGCTCAGCAAGATACGTCTCAACGCTACAAAAAAGATGATGTTGGAATATCCAGATTATAGCAACGACATCATTTCAGCCGAGTGTGGATTCTCTTGTCGAACTCATCTTTACCGAATCTTAAAGCCAAAAGAAGGCTGCTCTCCTACAGAATAGAGAGACTTCCAATCTACAGATGTAGCACAAAATGATTCAAATTGAGCGGATCCATTTTTTGTAAAAACACCAAAGAAAAGCAAAAATTTTATCGAAAAACAGCCAAAAAGGTGTCGCATTCCTACGAATGAGACACCTTTTTGGTAGGAATGAGACACATGAACAGGTAAAAACTGCACCTCCTTTCGGAAAAATTCACTATCTATGCGACATGAAAGACATAATAAAAACTATGCCAAGGATAGAATTAACCTTAATCATCATCGGGGTGTTTGTACTCATAGATAGATAGATACTTGTCCTGTAATTGGAGATAGATTTTTATTCTTACGATAAAAAATGAATGATATGATAAATTATTTGACAACAAAAAATCGGTTGCTGGTTGCAATACTTGCATTTATTCTTCCATTTTCTTTTGCGAGAGCAGAAGTAAAAGAAGATGGAAAGACTGGTTCGCAAGGCTGGTACGTCGGTATTGAGGGTGGAATGCCTTTCGGCTTCTCTACTTTCTCAAGTTTCGGACACGACAAGACGCACCTCGGTTGGGCTGCTGGCTTATATGGCGGCTATCGTTTCAACTCCATCTTCTCGGCAGAGCTGTCCGCCAAGTATGGAGAGATGAGTTTGTCGGCACAAGACTGCTGCGTAGAACGTAACTATTGGTTGGGTAGCGACGGTGTGCTTTACAACGCAGGTGTCTTAGGCATGAATAGTTGGGAGTATGCTGATTTGAAAAGCCATGTCAGAATGGGCAGATATGGAGCAAGAGTAAACGTTCATCTCCTTGGATTGTTCCATCAAACAGCTAACAGCCGATGGGATTTGGCTGTTTCACCTCATATATATGCAGTAACGACCAAGGCTGACATCTGGACTATAGCCGATGATGCCAAGGTGATGAAAGGTTCTACCAACTGGCATTTGGGTTATGGCGCAGACTTGCAGGTGGGCTACCAACTGACCTCATGCCTGAAATTGGGCATCTATTCCGGACTGACTCGTCTTACTGGCGAACGTATGGACGGAATGCCAGAACATCTGCATAAGAACAACTTTGTTTGGGAAAGTGGCGTAAGATTGGGGATAAACCTCTCTAAAAAGAAGAACAAGATAGCAGAAACTTCATCAGTTCCACAAAAGGAAGTTCTACAACAGGAACCAACTTCTTCTTCGGAGGAGGTCAATCAGAAAGAAACAGTGGATAAGGCAGAAACAAGAGTTGCTGAACAAGACATAAAAGAATCTGCAAAGGTGACTTTCCCTGTCATATATTTCGCCTTCAATAGTATCGACATCCAACAAAATGAAGAGACTAAATTGAATGCTATTCTCAAAACATTGAAAGAGAATCCGAACATGAAGGTGACAGTAACAGGTTGGTGTGACACAAAAGGCAGCGTGGCTGTCAATAAACGTATATCTCGCCAGCGTGCAGAAGCCGTAAAAACTTGGCTTGTGAAGAATGGCATAGAGGCCAATCGCATTACTGCAATAGGAAATGGTAGCGACATCACCCAAGATGCGGATAAGGCTCGCCGAGTAGAGACTAAAGATAATCATCAGTAACCCATAAAACACGGATAGAAAATGAAAGCAAAAAGAATATTTAATATTTGGTTATGGGTGCTGTTATGCGTCCCATGTCTGTTGGCTAGTTGCGACCATGACGTTCATGATGGTGAGGAAGAAGGTGGTTTGTCAGTATCGCTCACTTGGGCTGATGAAGCCGACCAAGGTACGGAAGTGAAGGACGTGAAGCTCTGGATATTCAATGCCGATGACGGTTCCTTAGTAGAGGAAAAACATTATGGCAGTGCGCAGGAGGTGGCAAGCCAACGCTTCGCTCTTCCTGAAGGGCATTATCAGATATTGGCTATTACCAATCTCATAGAGCCATTCTTCACCACTGACCAGACCAGGGCTTTGACTAACTGGAACAATATTCAGATAGGTTTGACCAATCCCAAAGATGTAAGGAACAATGCCTATTTCGGAGTGGCCGATGTGAAGATTGACAACAAGGAAGGCAGCTATGTGGTGCAAAACCCTATGAAGAACGCGCTTTCGGAACTGACCGTCATCATTGAGAATGTGCCAAAAGGCACAGAGATGAGTGGCAAGGCATTAGATGCAGCCTGGTGTCTGTTCCCTACACAGAAGAACAGTGATGGAGAATATGGATTGCCGAGCATAGAACCAACGGAAGTGGAAATACCTACAATCTTGGCTACTGAGTCAACTTTGCAATCAGAAGTCATCCGGCTGATGCCGACCA
>ENA-OVGJ01000451-OVGJ01000451.1-human-gut-metagenome-genome-assembly--contig:-NODE-451-length-20517-cov-4.279787_pt1 | contig 20517 bp, 10 predicted proteins | sample MGYA00237772_ERZ505423 | MGnify/ENA primary metagenome ERZ505423 (study PRJEB26158, sample SAMN06016386) | human gut metagenome | biome: human gut; feature: ankylosing spondylitis patient; material...
GGCATCGAATATGCTGTTGCAGGAAGATAAATCTATTTCGGAAATTGCCGCCGCTGTGGGATATAAAAGCCAAAGTAAATTTACATCGGCTTTCCGAGATATATTTCAGATATTACCTACTGCATATCAGAAACTGTATCGTAATCAATAATTTTAATGCAAAACTGCACCCACAATATCCCTGAGTGCAGTTTTGTATCAATCAATATTCTAATGTTTCTCCATTAAGTGGAATATCAAGAACAAGTATCCTATACAAATGCACTTTCCTCTTTTGCTTTCCGCAAATCTTTTAACACTGTTCCTATATCTCCCAAAATAGCAATCCCCTTATCTTCAATGAATTCCGGCAAAAACTGATATTCTGAATTTACGGAGATATAATATGCATCTTTCAAGCTGTTTGTCAGTTCCCAAAACGGTTCCTGTATAAACATCGGTGTCATGCGCCCTACTCCAAGTTCTATCAAGAGAATTTTTCTATCTTTGTTCTTTTGAATGTATTTTGAGATTTTCTCATATTCTTCTTCGTATTTTTTCCCTTGCAGAAAATTCCCATATCCTCTTACCCACGGAAACATTTCCGCACCACAATGAGGGCAGCGAGGAATCAGTTCATCCGGCACCATTGTCCCCTCTCCCATAGCCGCAATCATATCTGCCACAGGTTGTACGGCATCCCATGTTTCATCCTGACAGCACTGGGAACACTGGAAGAAACGATGATCTCCCTGAATCTCACTGACCTTTTCTTCCGGATAAATCTTTACAAACTGTGTATCCTGATTAGTCGTTAAGATATGAAAGTCCTTTCCCTGCAAGATTCTATCCAAATCCAGATATGGCTCTCTGATAGGGGCATTTTGTGTAGTATTTAAAAAGGTTGCCACATATCCCCAGTGTTCATTTCTTGTAGAAAACCGATGCATCATGCCGCTAAAAGCACCTTTGAATCCATACTTATCTGCAAATTTTCCAAAATGCTCACGAAAAGAAGGGGTATCACTATAATAAAAGTCACCACCTCCAGCCGCTGATAAACCGGATGCTCCGCCTACTATGATACACTCTGCCTCCTGCACTCTGCGAACAAATTCCTGAATCTGTTCCTCATAAGGAAGTGGTTTTTGTTTGCTCAACACTACAGCAGTACCGCCGGATGCATAGGTACTATAGTGTCTGGAATAGTTCATTTGTGTTTTCATTACCAAATTTTCATAACAGCTCATTTTTTTCATTCTCCTATCTCACAACTGTAATATCTTTAACCACCTTACTTAGTCTATCCTTCCCTTTCTGATTTCCTTTAACGCTACCGTAAGATTACCATCCACACCGATGGATTTTTCTTTGATTTCCTCTGGAATGTAAATTTCGCCCTTGTTAAATGTGATATATCTTGCCTGTGGTTCTACTGCTGCTAGCTGCATCAAAGGAGCTTTAATCATCTGATTTCTCCAACCAATGCCAAATTCCAGAATTACCAGCTTCTTTCCATGTAAATTCTGAATAAATTCTTGATAGCGGGCAGCCTTTTCCTTCCAATTTTTCGTTTCTGTAAACGAGGACATCTCACCCCAATTTACTTCCATATCTCCACCGCATTTTGGACATTTCGGCAATAACTCTTTGGGTACTCTTCCGTTTACTTCCTCTTCTGTCATGGCGAGAACTGCTTTTTGATTAGGATAGACCTCGTCATGACATCTGTTCTTGCACCGCATCTGGGTTAATTTCCCTTCCATTTCAAAAACACGGTCTGCCTCAAAACCTGCCGGCACAAAATGATCCTCCGCATTGGAAGTTACTACGAAATATTCTTTATCCTTTACTAGTGCATAGATGTTTTTCATAATCTCACTCGGCTCATCCTGCATAGCTTTTGCCTTAACAAGTCTGCTTACAAACGCCCACTTTTCTTCTACCTTCATTGGCACTGAAAATCCGTGTAAAACACAACGCAGTCCGTATTTTTCTCTGAAATCTCCCATATTTTCCTGAAACCATGCGTCATCTGCAAAAATATTATATCCCTCTGCGATAGACAAACCATTACTGGCTCCAATCAAAATACCATCTGCTTCTTTGATGATTTGACTTATCTCTTGATATACATTCATCTTCATCACATTTCCTTTCCCACTATGTTTTCTTTTAAATCCCGCAGGGTTTCTGCCAAATCTCCTGCTATATAAATGCCTTTGTCTTTTATATGCTCTGGAGTTGAGGATTTCTTCTGATTCAGACAGGCATAAAACACCTTCCCTCCAGTCTTTTCCCTCCAAAAATGTATCATCCCTTACCCAGGGAACCATGATTCTCCCGCACTCATTACATCTTGGCAGAAGCTCGGAGGTAACACGCAGCTCCCGGATATTTTCGTTCATCCTGCGAATCATTTCTACATTGGAATAAATTTGGTCATGGCAAGGCTGACTGCATTGAACATAGCCGCTGTTACCTTGATAATCGCAAATCCTTTCTTTCTGAAAAATCCGTTCAAACTGCATATCTATATTGGTTGTTAAAACAAAGACTTCTTTTTCCGCCACAATATCACGCAGGTCATAGTATGGCTGTCCTGTAGGTGCATCCCACATACTTTGTATGTAACGTGCATAATATGCCCACTGTTGTTCCGGCGATGAATAACAGTAGTAAAAACCGTCAAAGGGAGATTTCAGTCCATACCACTCCTTGAAATCTTGTAAACATTTCTCCATGTAGGGTAGCCAATGATAATGGTTATATCCTGCCGCACTGGAAAGACCAGAACCACCGCCTATCAAAACGGCATCTGCCTAACGGATTTTTTCTGCCAGAAAACTGACTTGTTCCTCCTTTTGCATACACCACTTTATCTCCTTTTTTATATCAGATTCCACACTTTTTATTTTGCTTGACTTTTATTTTTTTACTTGTTAAAATTAAATTTACATCAAGCATTAAAATCATATTATCATGTAAATTTAAAAATTGCAAGAAGAAAATTCGAGGTGACAAATGAAATATTCCACAAAGCTTAGTGACACCATTCATATTCTTATATTTATTGCTCTTGGAGATGACGAACAACTCTCCAGCACAAAAATTGCAGAAAGTATCAAGACAAACCCGGCTTATGTCAGGCAGCTTATGGCAACCCTGAAAAATGCAGGCATTGTTGTCAACACACAAGGTCATGCGAATGCCGCTCTTGCAAAATCGGCAGATAAAATCAATATGTATGACATCTACCGAGCCGTAGAGGGCGATAAGCCGCTGCTTCACCTGGACACAGATACCAATCCGGATTGTGGAATCGGTATCAACATTCAATTCGCTATTGTGGACTTCTATCATGAAATTCAAAATATGATAGATGAAAAAATGAAATCCATTACATTGCAGGATATTATTGATCGGTATTATTTTAAAATCGGGAAAGTTAAAAAACTTTAACTAATCAAGAATAGCAAGCACTGCCTGTGTCATGACACAGGCGAAATCCCACACACTTTCCTATCGTCTGTGTGGTTAAATTTCCATAGGGAAGTATCCCTAACCCTCTCTCGATTTTTCTTCAGTTTTCCGGTGGAATACCTTGACCTTTCCTACCGTCTTTGCTACAATTTGCTATGGATAATTGCACCCAAAATTAAATAAAACACGAAACAGACTGTTGTAAACATCGAACATTTTACAGCAGTTTTTTTGTACCCATTTTTAGGAAGGACTTGACTCAATGGCAAACCGAAACCGCACCAATCTGGTGCAATTTTATCTCAGTGATGATGAGCAATACATTCTCAATACCAAGTTCAAAGCATCCGGCATGAAAAGCATGTCAGCCTTTTTACGCAAACTTATTTTATATGGATATGTGTATGATGTCGATTACAGTTATCTGTGAAATTATAATACAGAGCTTGGACGAATCAGCTCAAGTCTGAATCAGATTGCAAAGCGGGTAAACAGTACCGGAAACAGCAGCGATTGACTTTAAGTACACCCTTGACCATTGCAGGGAGAACAGTCCTAACAAAGCCTATCATCTGATACAGGCTTTTGCTCTGGGAGAAGTCAGTTATGAGGAAGCTCACCGCATTGGAAAAGAACTTGCTGACAAGGTTTTAGAAGGGAAATATTCGTATGTTCTCACCACACACATTGATAAAGAACATATTCATAATCACATCATATTTTGTGCTGCTGATAACATCGAGCATAACAAATATCACGACTGCAAACAGTCGTATTACCACATTCGGAAACTAAGTGATGAACTATGCAAAGAGCATAACCTTTCCATCATCATTCCGGGTGGTGAACGTGGTAAAAAATATAAAGAATGGCAGTCTGATCAGAATGGCTCTACTTGGAAAACCCAGCTTAGAAAAGACATCAATTTTTGCATCAAGTCAGCTTCCACATACGAAGATTTCTTACTTTTAATGAGAGCCAAAGGATATGAAATTAAAGGGGAATCTTTTGAAGAAAGTGCTGCCAAATACATCTCTTTCCGTCCTCTGGATAAAGAACGTTTTGTCCGTGGCAGTATGAAATCGCTTGGTAAGGAATACACAAAGGAACGTATCCGGGAACGCATCGAAATGAAGCGTGAGCGAAAATCTGTTATTCCGAAAAAAGACTACTCTGCCCGCAGGCTCATTGATACCTCGGATGAAAAATTCCAAAGCAGTCCCGTACTCCAGCAATGGGCAACTATCGAGAATCTGAAAATCGCCGCACAAAGCTATAATGAAGTCGGTTCTCTCTCCGATCTGGAGCATAAGATTACTGTAAAAACCGAAGCCGGACGGTCTGCCAAGCAGAGTGTTGTGGAACTGGAACACCGAATGAAAGACCTTGCGGAAATCATCAAATATGCCGAGCAGTACAAGGACAACCTCTCCTATCATATCGCTTACAAGAAAGCCAAGAACCCGGACGCTTATTTCCGCAAATACGAAAGCCAGATTATCCTTTATGGCGGTGCAAGACGTGTGCTTGAGCAGGCAGGCATCAAGCTAAAAGGATTGAATGTGGATAAGCTGCGAGCCGAATATCAGGCATTGGAAACGCAGAAAAAAGAACTGACCGCAACCTACAAGAGCTGTGAAAAAGAGGTGTGGAATTTAAAGCGGAAACAGGAAAATCTTAATCGGTATCTCGGACGAACACAAACCGATCCGGTGCAGGAACAACAGACAAAAAACAAAAACCACAGCTTATAAACCAATAGGGGAGAATGCTACCCCCAGATAGCACTCTCCCTCTGAATCAATTCTGTTCTTCATCCAGCCATTCTTTTAGCTTTTTCTGTAACAGCTTTTTATCCGGCAAATATAATTTATACTCTTTTGCATAAATATTGGCATTTTCCGGGAGTGTTAAATCGACAAGAGCCTCATCACTTTGCTTACAGAGTAAGATACCAATCGTCGGATTTTCTCCCTCAATTTTCTCATACCGGTCATAATAGTTTACATACATCTGCATCTGTCCTAAGTCCTGATGTGTAAGCTCATCAATCTTAAAATCTATCAAGACATAGCACCTTAACAATCTGTTATACAGAACCAGGTCCACATAAAAATTTTTGTCATTAAATGTAAACCTCTTTTGCCGCTGTTCAAAGAGAAAGCCTTTCCCCAACTCCAAAAGAAACTTCTGCATTTTCCCAATTACCGCCGATTCCAGATCACTTTCATGATATGCTGCTTTATCCTCCAGTCCTGCAAACTCCAGTACATACGGAGTATGTAAAATATCTTCTGGTTTCTGCGGAACGGCACCTTCATTTGCCAATCGCATCACATCATTTTTATCTCTGCTCAATGCAAGTCTTTCATACAAACTGGAGTGAAATTGTCTTTTTAAGGTGCTTACATTCCAGTTAGAACGTATTGCTTCCTTTTCATAAAAGTCTCTTTCGTCCTTGTCCTCTATACGCATAAGTATCTGATAATGTGTCCAACTCAGCTTAAATGGTATTTTTTTGTATGCCGTTTCTAATTGTCCAATTCCTGATTGGACAATTCCAAAAGCCTGTTCAAATTGTCCAATTCCCGATTGGATAATTTCATCTTCTCTATCTTTGTAAGCCATGTAAAATTGACGCATTCCAGCAACATTGCTTCTTGAAAAACCTCTGCCATATTCTTCTGTCAGATATGATGACAAAGAATCCAAGACTTTTGCTCCATATTTTGCTCTTTCTGAACCCTGCTGTTCCTGCTCGATAATATATCTTCCAAGCAGAAAACTGGTAAGAACGGTAATTGCATTTGCCATTTGTCCCATATTACTTCTGGCACTGTCAATCAGCTTTTTTGATTTATCAAATAAATTTTGAAATTCGTTACTTTCTATTATTTCTAATTTTTCATTTTTCACACTAGAACCTCCAAACTGTCTATAATTGTCAGGTATTTTCTAAAATAGAAACATTCATTTTTCATCTGATCTCATGACTCATACCGAAATTATACCTTACCCCATGATTTTTCTCAATCAATTTTATATGTCAAAAATTTGCCAAATTAAAAAAGCAGGTAGCCAGCCATTGCAACTGACTACCCACTCGATACCGCTATTCTTCTACCGCTTCTAATGAATTTTCCGCAAATTCCTTATCTGTCATGCCATCCAACTTTCTCAACACCTGCCTAGAAAGATCTTCCATATCGCTGTCCTTTATGTACGGCATTATCCGTCTGATTTTTTCCATCATCTTCATTCTGTTCTGTGTCTCAAAAACACACATGAAATTGATTTCTTCTACTGTGAATTTATTCATCATCCTACATCTCCCTATGTGAATTTTTTGATTTTTCCAGTTCCTTCGTATCCTTATTGTTTCCCTGTGCCACTTCCTTCTGTTTGGCTGCAAGTCGCTCTTTTAGGGAAGAACGTGCCTGCGGTTTTTCCCGCTGTTCTTTCTTTTCTTCCTCACGATTGAATTTCTCCACCCCATTATTAAGCCTGTCATCAATCATGTTATAATTCTGCTCCTCCAGCTCCTCGATCTTGGCAAGCGGCTTATATTCTGCCAGCTTAGCAATCAGCTCTTTTGCCTGTCTTTCGCTGTCCTCGTCAATTCCTTCATCAATAGATGTCTGCAAAAAAATCTGTAATGGCTTCACATTACCGCTTCTTATATCATTTGCAATCATTTGAATCTGTGCTTCCCTGTCCGGTACCGAGTCTCGGTATTCAAAAGTGTCAATATCATAGGATAACTGGTCAAGTTCTGCCGCAAGTCTCTGTATCTTATGCTCTTTTGTCTCCATATCAATCACATCTTTCTCCGGATACGCTGCAATCAGCTTTTTAATTGCGTCCTGCACCTTTGGTGTATCACGAAGCTCCGGTGTGTAATTTAGGAAATCAACATCAATTCTCTTGCCACTTACAATGTCTGCATGCTCATCTTCCCATTCTTCTGTCCCTTCGATGTGCATATTTACACCAATAGAAGGAATTCCATGCATACGGGAAGGATCAATGGCATTATAGAGCTTCATAGCTTCCTCTATCGTTTCAATACCCTCATGGTATTCACCCATATTGTGAAATTCCCCACACTCCGCAACGGTAAATGTGATATGGACTGTCTCTGGTTCAATTACAGGCTCTTTTTCCAGTTCAGAAAGCACTTTTTCTTCTGATACAAGTGCGTTTTGTTCCTGCACCAATTCTCTCCCTTGCGTGACAAGCTGATTGTTGATCTGCTCCTGCTGTGCCTTCTCCTGCAGGTAAGTTTCCACCTCCGGAAGATAAGTCTCCAATGTTCCGGTTCTGCTCTCTGTAATCGGGTTAATATCCACCTGAATACCAGCGATATAAATGCTGTCCTCATGTAGCATATTGAAAAGGTCATCTTCTCTGGTGGAGCCTGTGTATTCCACAACCACATCCAAATCCGAATTTTCCTGCTCAATACCTCTGCATCGGCTCCCGGCTACCACTACATCCACAATCTCTGCATCCAGACCGTACTCGTCAATCTGCGACTGTACATAGGCATATACCGTTTTTTCTATATCGTCCGCACTCTGTCCGTCCAGACTATGAAACAGTTCTTCCGTCTTTGCCCGGAAATCTGCAACCACATCCGGATTGTTCTCTCTAAATTCTGCCTGCTTTGCTTCTAAATCTGCCTGTTCCACTTCCTCGGCTTTCTCCGAAAGTTCCACAAAATCAACAATCTCTGCTTCGGAACCTGCATACACTTCACCCTGCAAATATTCGTCACGATAATACTGCTCTGTAACCGCTGAAAACCTCGGTTCTTTCAAATCCGCAATTACCATATCCATTGCACGCTGAATCGTAATATCCGGGTTATCGTAGACACCGCCATCCAGTAAATGATACTGCTCATTCAGAATGGAGTAATCGTATCCCTCATCACATTCATGCATGAGGATATAACGGTCTGCGATATGAACCGCAAGCTCCGTCTCTATCTCATTCGCTTTGCCCTCCAGTGTCAGCATGAACTTCGGCAGTTCTGTAAATCCAAAAGAATCTACAAAGTGTGCGGTGTTTTCCCCGTTCTCATGTAATACCACAATATCGCTGACCGACAGGGAATGTGCCTTGTAATCTGCCGGATGGTCAATATTGAACTTTGTATAGATTGCTTCCAGTGTTTCCGATTGCGTCTGTCCCTGCAATTCTGACAATTCGCCCAAATACACCAGTTTATAATTTTCCGGCAATACCGCATCAAAATTGTCTTTGGTTATTCCCATACGCTTCAGGCTTTCCGTTCCCTCAAAACGGAACTTATCCAGTTCTGGATCATCCTTTAACTGGAAAATTCCATATTTATCGGTATTTCCATACAAAAGCTGTGCTTCCCTGTTGGAATCACTCTCTGTAATTTCTTCCTGCATCATCTGGAGCTTTCGTTCATTCTGCCAGTCCCCTTTTTCTATTCCGCACATCCCGTCATGTTCCACAATCTGTTTTCTGTCGGATACGGTAGTCTCTGAACCATCCGTATGCAGAAGATACACAGGCAAGTCACCATCGAACAGTTCCAATGCTCTCTCCTGCGTCAACGGAAGCATTTCATTCCACGTATAGCCATATTCCTGCATTTCGGATATGCTGACCATGCTATCCGGGAGTGCGTCGATTTCTGCCTGTGCATCAATCATTGCTAATGCGACATCCTGATTTCCATCCACTTCCTGTGCATAGATATGTTCTGCAAGCTCCCTTGTTTTTTCAATGTTCCCCAGCTTGTAGGCATAATTTACAATCAGATTTCTTTCATCATCAGAAAAGGCAGGCTGTCCATGCTCCAACCGGTTAATGATATACTCTGCCTGTTGCATGGCAGACAATTCCTCCACATCCGTAAGCCCTTCATCAAAATCGTATTCATAATCCCAAAAGTCCGGCAGATTTCCATTTAATCCCTTACTACTGGACGCAAGTAACGTGATTTCCGCTCCCCGTTTTTCCATATATTCAAGGTAATTGCCATCCCATTCTTTTTCATCCAGAGCAGCCATATCTTTGAGCGTTTTTCCAACATTATCCCTCGACATATTTGTGATTTTTAACACTTCCCATTCGCTTTCAAAAGCGGAAGCAAACTTGATAACCACATCATCGGCATTGATTGGCTCCATTGCCTTATCATAGATCGCCTTTCTCTCCTTCATATCAATCAGCTCACCTGTATCCGTGTTATAACGCACATCCAGATGATACTCTCCGTACTCTCTGGAATCCTGATTGCCGATTTCCGTTGTCCATGCGCCCCTGCTTTCCAAATACGCCTGTATGCTCAGCTTGTCATCGTCTGTCATTTCTGACAATGCCTGCATCAGTTCTACTCTGCCCATACCATATACATCAAGCAGGCTGAACTCTGAAAGATCGGTATTCTGTATCAGAAGAATACTTTCCTTTGTCTGTTCCTGTGATACTTCCCTGTCCCTTTGCAATTCCTGTAATTGTTCCTCTATCCCGGTAATCAGTTCCGATGCTGTTTTCCGTATCGTATCCATGGAAGATCTAAGTTCTTTGGTGTCTCTTCCGCTGCTCCAACCTGCAATATACCCAAAAGAATAATCAGAGGTATCTATACCAAAATGCTGACAAACGGTGTACGCCACACTCTCCGCTTCCACCTCTTTAGTATTGCGGTCTTTTCGCATCTGCTCATCCTGCTCCACTTCCTTGCTGTGCAGCTTAGAATGAGCCACCTCATGGATCATAGTCTTTAAGGTCTGGCTCTCGCTCATATTTTCCTGCACCGCAATCCGCTTTGCTTCCCTGTCATAGTAGCCTTTGGAATCTCCGGCTATCTCCTCAAGTTCAATCGGTACTGGCGAAATGGCTTCTACCGCACGAATCATATCCTGATAGCCTTCCACATCTGAAAGAAGCTCCTTTGCTGTAAGTTCCGGTATCGGCTTTCCGTCCGTCTGAGATAGGTCAAAAACGGATACTGCCCGGAATGCCGGAATTGTTATCTCGACTTCTTCTTTCTGCGGATTTCCGTCTTTATCGAGCAAAAGTTCCTGTGTAACCGGATCAATCTTATCCCGTTCCTCTTTGATTTTATAGGGTGCAGGTGCAAGGATACGGATTGCCTTTTCCCCTTTATTTACATGACGCTCAAAATTTTTCTGCCAAGCCTTGTATCCGGCCACTAACGTAGCGTCAGGCTTTTGCATCGCAATTAAGAGCGTATTGTTGAAACTGTAATTATGAAATTTTGACATGGTAGTAAGATAATTTCTGTAACTATCGCTGTTGAATAAGTCCTGCAATCCCTGCTCCAGCTTATCCGTAAGCTCCTGCACACGCTGTTTTTCTGTATTGTTGTCTGCCATAAATGATCTCCATCTTTGCACGATAAAGGGCAGCCGCTACGGACTGCCCTTACATAAACTGCTATAACACTTTTCAATATTCCCAACCCAAATAGCGCTGACAGGTTGGGAATAAACTTGGGAATAAAATAGATTTTCCTATAAAATTTTTTCTTTTTTCTTTGCCTTATCTGCTGCATCCCTTCCTGCAGGTGTCCCGGACACCCTTGCCTTCATTGCTGCGAGCTTCTCTTGCAATGAAGTCCGTTCTGCCGGTCGGTCTGACAGCTTACTATCCGTAACTGTTTTTCCAAGATTACTCTGCTTTGCCGGCATATCCGCAACCTCATCACCTTTTTTATCCACCGATTTCACATCTTCCTGTGGTTTTTCCGGTTCTGTAGCATCGTCATCCATGCCAATCGCATCATCTCCTTTTTCGTCCATGTTAAGCAGGGCATTAAGCTCTGCAAGACGTTCCAGCTTTTCAGATAGCTCCGCTTCCTGTGGAAATGGCTTATCTACCTCCGCTTTTGCTGTTTCAAGCTGATGTTCCACATTGGATAACTTCGTCTGTGCTTCCTCAAGCTGTGTCGGCATTGCTTCCAGTACATTGTTGATTCTTGTGATATTTCCAAGCGGATCAGAGCCGACTTCCATCGGGTGGCTCATAGCACCTTTAACATTCATCACAAACTTATTGTTGAAAGAATCAAAGGTTACATTCAGCTTAAATCCAAGATATTCACCTACATCCGCACTGGCATTGATACCTTTGATTTCCTTACACATGGCTATGATTGCAGTTCCCGCTTCCTTCTTGTCGGTGTATGGCTTTCCACCCACCTGCATAAAGAACTGCTCCTTATCCTCCGGCTTATTTTTCGCATATTTTTCCATATCAGCAGTAAAACCTTCGATACGTTCTTTGTAAACAGCGATCTGGTGCGGATAATGCTGTGTGATGTTATCCTCCAGCCTGTACTTCTGACTGGTATGGTTTGCCTTCATCAGCTTTAACTTCGATACCTGAATATCAAGATCCATTTTTTCCTTTATGTAGGGATTACCTGTGGCAAGTGCCTTGACTTCTGCATAGGAAAGTGCCGCTTCGTCCACATCCTCACAGCTTCGCACCGGGGATTTACTGGTCATGATCTGTCCGATGAATTTCTGCTTATTCTCAATGAGCTGCCATGAATAACTGTCAAACGTACCTTCCGTAACATAACGAAATATCTTTACTTTATCATTCTGGTTGCCCTGTCGTAAGATTCTTCCCTCCTGCTGTTCAATGTCAGAAGGTCTCCAAGGCACATCCAGATGATGCAATGCAATCAGTCTGTCCTGCACATTCGTACCGGCTCCCATTTTGGCTGTGGAACCTAATAAAAAACGAACCTGTCCGCTTCTTACCTTTGCAAACAGCTCCGCTTTTCTAAGCTCTGTATTGGCATCATGGATAAATGCGATCTCCTGCTCCGGCACTCCCTTTTCCATGAGCTTATTTTTTATATCCTCATACACATTGAAAGTGCCATCGCCCTTCGGTGTGGAGAGGTCGCAGAAGATTAACTGTGCCGACTTCTGCTCTTTGGTGTTCTCCCATATCTCATAGGCTTTCTCCACACAGGTTGCCGCTTTGGAATTTTCCTTATCCGGAAGCATATCGTTGAGCAGCCTCTGGTCAAGTGCCAGCTTTCTTCCGTCATTTGTAATCTTTAGCATATTGTCCTCGTAAGGCTGCACCTGTCTGTCCCGGACTGCTTCAGCACGTTCCGCAAGAGAAGCCACCATTTCTTTCTGAAATTCACTCGGCTTTAATACCACATTTTCATACTCTGCTTCCGGCACAGGAAGTTTTAACATATCCGGTGTCTGAATGTCCGCACTCTCCTTGAAAAGTGCAATCAGCTCCGGAAGATTGAAAAACTTCGCAAATCTTGTCTTTGCCCGGTATCCGGTTCCCTCCGGTGCAAGTTCTATGGCGGTCTGTGTTTCCCCAAAAGAAGCCGCCCACGCATCGAAATGTCCCAGTCCCAGCTTCTGAAGCGTACCATACTGGAGATAACGCATATTCGTATAAAGCTCCGTCATGCTGTTGGAAATTGGCGTTCCGGTCGCAAAAGTTACACCCTTGCCGCCTGTGATTTCATCAAGATACTGGCACTTGGCAAACATATCAGATGACTTCTGTGCTTCTGTCTGTGCGATGCCTGCCACATTCCTCATTTTCGTATAAAGGAACAGGTTCTTGTAATTGTGGCTCTCATCCACAAACAGCCTGTCTACACCCAACTGCTCAAAAGTCACGACATTATCCTTACGGCTCTGGTCATTTAACTTGTCAAGCCGCACCTGCAATGCTTTCCTCGATTTTTCCATCTGCTTAATGGTATAACGCTCCCCGTTGTCTCTTTTTGCCTGATCAATAGCAAGCTCAATCTCATCAATCTGTTTTTCGATTGTGGCTGCCTGTCTCTCCTGTGATAACGGGATTTTTTCAAACTGACTATGCCCGATAATAACGGCATCATAATCACCTGTTGCAATACGGGAACAAAATTTCTTACGGTTGGCGGGTTCAAAATCCTTTTTCGTTGCCGCAAGGATATTTGCTCCTGGATATAACCGTAAGAAATCACTTGCCCATTGTTCAGTCAGGTGGTTCGGCACCACGAATAATGACTTTTGGCATAGCCCCAGACGCTTGCTTTCCATTGCCGCCGCTGTCATTTCAAAGGTCTTTCCGGCACCAACGCAGTGTGCAAGCAGGGTATTATCCCCATACAGCACATGGGCAACCGCATTTTTCTGATGCGGCTTTAATTCAATATCCGGTGTCATGCCCGGAAATTTCAGATGCGAACCGTCATATCCTCTTGGTCTGGTGGAATTGAAAAGCTCATTATATTTTGCCACAAGTGTCTGCCTGCGCTCCGGATCACGGAATACCCAGTCCTTAAATGCTTCCCTTATCGCTTCCTGCTTCTGGCTTGCAATCATGGTTTCCTTTTTATTAAGAACTCTTTTTTCCTTTCCATCTTCCTCAATGGTATCATAAACTCTTGTGTCTTTCAGATTTAAGGAATCTTCCAGTATCTTATAGGCATTTACCCGGCTTGTACCATAGGTCATGTTGACAAGCGTATTTCCAAAATCAGCGTTTTTCCCTTTAATGTTCCACTCTCCGGTCACACCCGAAAACTGCACCCCAATCGTATCTCTGCGGAATAAATGCTCCGGTGTCTGGAACGTATCACGCATGAAATCATTGATATATTTTGGATCAATCCATGTGGCACCAATACGCACCTCAATCTCCGATGCGTCCAGCTCCCTCGGCTGTACCTGCGTAAGAGCCTGCACATTTGGAGCATATTCCGGATGATTTTCTGCATAGGTTGCTGCAATGGCAAGTTTCTCACGCACATTTCCGCTGAGATACTGGTCTGCTGTCTCCCAGACATCGGTAAGCGGGTTCTGGAAAATAACACCACGAAGCTCCTCAATCAGCGTATCCTTGTCCTTTTCAGTCAGCTCTGCCATATAATCAAGGTCAATTTTAGCTTTCTCTGCTAAAGATACTGCCAATGCTTCACTTGCAGTATCCACACTTGTGACCACCTCTGCCCTTTTAATGGTACGCTTCGTGAACATATCCGCTTTGCCCTTGAAATTGCCCTCATCATCAAGTTTTTCCAAAGAACACAACAGGCAATAACTGCTGTCCTGATTAAAGGCTCTCTTATTCGCCTGCGAATTGATCAGACCATATTTTTTCGAGAAAGAATCGTATAATGTGTTTAATTCCGCCTGTTTTCCCTTGATTGCCGCATCGGAATATTCCTCAAGCTGCATATCAATCAGCTCCTGCGTACAGTTACGGATTGCCACCATTCCCTTGATACGTTCTTTTGCGGTGTCTGATACTTCTACAGGCTTCATGACAGAATTTTCACGGTAATACACTTCATTCTCAACTACGGTATAGCTGAAATTTTTAACGGACGGATCAGCCGGAATACTCTGCCTGCTCATATCATCCGCAAGCTCTTCATCCAGATCAATCGTATCAATCTGTCCCGTAATGTTTTGAAGTGCTTTCGCTAACTGCTCCGCAAATGGTCTGCTGTCATCTGCCTTACAGGTGCTTTCCATGCCATAAGGACCGGATACCATTTCCATCTTTCCTACGATCTGCTCCGGATGCTGTGCAAAGTAAGCGTTCATTGCAATGCCATCTGCATCCTCTCCCAGCTGTACCCAGTCCGGCTCACGCTCCACCATGCGGTCACGCTTCTGGAAAAATAATATATCCGAAGTCACTTCTGTTCCTGCATTTGCCTTAAATGCGGTATTCGGAAGTCTCACCGCACCTAGCAGGTCTGCACGCTGTGCAAAGTATCTTCTGACCTCCGGACTTGCCTTGTCCATAGTTCCCTTACTTGTGATAAAAGCAACCACACCACCGGAACGCACCTTATCCAACGTCTTTGCAAAGAAATAATCATGGATCAGGAAATTATTTTTATCATACTGCTTATCTGCCACTTTATACTGACCAAAAGGCACATTTCCGATTGCCACATCAAAGAAATCATTCGGATAATCGGTCTTTTCAAAGCCTTTGATCTGCACATCTGCCTGCGGATAAAGCTGCTTTGCAATGCGTCCGGTAATGCTGTCCAGCTCTACTCCGTAAAGCCTGCTCTCTTTCATGGAATCCGGCATCATACCGAAAAAGTTGCCGATACCCATGGAAGGCTCCAGTACATTTCCTTTGGAAAATCCCATTTTCTCCAATGTTTTGTACATCTGGCGGATAATGACCGGACTTGTGTAATGGGCATTCAAGGTACTCTCCCTTGCCATGCGGTACTCCTCCTGCGATAGCAGTTCCCTTAACTGGTGATATTCTGCTGACCAGTTTGATTTGCTCTCGTCAAACGCATCAGCAAGACCTCCCCAGCCGACATACTGGGATAAAACCTGCTGTTCTTCCGGTGTTGCATATCTGTTTTCGCCTTCAATCTGCTCCAACATCTTGATTGCTGCAATATTTCTCTGGAATTTTTCTTTTGGAGAGCCTTCACCCAAACGATCATCGCTGATATGGAAATTGACAGCGTTGCTTTTATCCGGTGCAGCCACAGATCTTTCCTGTACAGTCTTATTCTCCTCTGCCGAAGGTGTAAGCGGCTCCCAGGCTCCGGTAAGCACCTGTGACAGCATTTCCTCTGTCTGCCGGTCTGCTTCACCATTCTCCAGACGCTCACGGGCAGCCTTCGTATCTATGTTGTCCAGTTCATCTTCAGTCTGTTCCCTTTCATCAGAGAACTCCGTCTCTGCTTCCCTGCCACTTTCTGCAAGCTCATTCCCCCAGTCCATTGCTTCCTGCAAAGTCGAAAATGTCTCCAATGCCGGACGGGTGGTGTCTGCCGTATCATAAATAGCATATCCGTCCACTTCCTTATCAATCCAAAGAAATACTCCCTCTGATAAGGTGGCACTCCACTGTGTCGGATTTCCATATTCATCATCTGCATCATGTACCACATGCCACGCTAATTCCTGCACTTCATCCAGCTCTGCGATACCATCCGTCCCCTCAAAGCGTGAAAACACTTCTGCTTCGTGCCTGTCAATATCTTCCTCTGCAATGGCATTGATATAATCGTCCTCTACTTCGCTACGCTCCGGCTTATGGTCGTATTCAAAGGTTTTCCCATTGACCTGTGCATAATAAAAACTGCTGTCCTCAATGTCATTTCCAAGCAGATATTTCTCTTTTTCACTCCCCCACTCATCAACCAGAACACACTCATATCCATCAATCGTGACTGTTTCCTGTGCTTCTTTCTCTTTTTCCCGAAGCACATTGATATATCTTCTTACCTGATTAGTAAATCCGTCCAGCACTGCCGGATGTGAGCTTAGAATCAGATCGTTGTTCTGCCACTCATTTTCCGCAACAATGCCCTTTGCCCAGTCCTTGTTGTTCTGTGAAAAACGACCATCATAATCAAAATGCGTAACCGTATTTGCAAGAACAAATTCCACACAGCCAATGCCATATTTATCTACGATCTCATCTGCGGTATTCCTCGGAAGCACAAAGCCATTGAATTTCTCAGCAATCAGAGCTTCGATGTCCTTCTTACATTCAAGCCGTTGTCCATGCTCCAGACGTGAAAGCTCACGTTGTCTCGCTTTCTCTGCCTGTTCCTCTTTGTATGCCTTATAATTCTCTTTCCCCTGTGGAGATAAATATTTATCCTCTTTGATCAGCTCACGCAGCCTTTTCTCCACAACATTCCAGTTCAGAAGCACTTTTGCATACGGATTGCCATAACTGCCTTTCTCCAGACGGATACCTTTTCCATCATGTTCATTATGGGAATCATCATTGCCTGGAAGTCCACCGGAACCACCACCGATGCCATATTCATTTTTCAGAAAAGCAACTGTTTCTTTCTGGTCATGTCCTTCCATGAAATACTCATAGATACGGAAAGCTCCATGCTCATAGCCGCTTCCTCTGCCAAGTGCATAATCAATTTCATCCTGTGTAATAAAATCTTCCTGTGCTACCTCTACCGCATCCGGCAATGGAAATTCCTGTCTCTCCCTGTCAAGGTCTGCTATCTCCGATAACAGATATTCCGGTGATTTCACATGCCGCCATTTTAATTCGGCTTCACCCGATGCAAGACGTTCCGCCGCATCTTCCAAAACGTTTTTAAGCTGTTCCCTGCCCTCATGGGTAGAAAGAAGTTCCATGAGTTTTGCTTCACTCTCCGGATAGTTTCCGGCTTTTAATCCAAGTTCTTCCGGTGTCTCATCCATGCCATCCCGAAGAAAGAAAAATATCTGATTAGCAACACGGTTCCGCTCCTGCGTATCCACGAAAAATGCTTCACTCGCACTCATATAAGTACCATTTTCGATCATAGAACGGATATGGTTCTCTACCTCTTCCCAACTCATAGTAACAAGTGGTGTTTCCTTTGCCTGTGTTCCATAGCAGACACTCATACCATGCTCATCGAACCACACTGATATGGGATTTCCATTGATTTCAAAACCTTTTCCGGTCTGTCCGTACTCATTTTTCAGAAAATCCACCATCTGCTCGGCATTTCTGCCCTCTGTGTACTTTGCAAAGATACGCTTTCTGCTGTGCTGTTTTCCTCCGCCACTGCGAAGAATGGTTTCAAGCTCATTCTGTGGCAAAGAAAAAGCAGCGGGCATGGTATATTTCATACTTGCTTCCGCTGCTGCGACTGTTCCGACCTGCTCCTCAAAAGAAGGAAACAGGCTGAGTTGTGTAAAGGTGGGTTCCGGTGCTTCTCCCCGGAGAAGATCATCTGTGTCTGTTACAGACTGTAAACCAGTTCTCCCAGAACCACTTCCTCTGCTCGGTTTCGAATGCTGTTCATCTTCGCTACCCAGAGCATCTGATCGGCTTCCTTGAGTTGTTCGGTCACTCCCTCGGTTGCCGCCATCTGGCTTATCAGCTTCTCCATTCTCTCCTCTGCCTGCTTCTGCATCGTCAGCAGGTGTTCTTTCAATGTTCCTTTCAGAAGAAACGCTGAGTACACGCCCATGTGGTTCTCCTTCAGATAAGTCTCTCTCATCATTCCGTACTTCGTTACCGTTCCCTCCGGCTGAATGTCCGCCTGTAATGTCGGGATCAGGTAATCCCCGTTCTTCTCGTATGTCAGATTCATCGCTATTGCCCCTTTCTACGCTGTTTTGGTTGCTGTCTATCTGTTCTTCATGTCTGCTCTCGCTTTCACGCTTTAACGCATTGTAGTCTATTTTAGAAGTATTTGCAAGTCCTTTCTGCGTTAAATTTTGCGATTGTTCCTGTTCGTGGCTCATGTTATATGCCCTTATGGTTCTTCCAATCTCTAAAAGTACCGGTTTTGCAAGCTCATTGGCTGCATCTCCAAGTACCGCAAGGGTGTTCATGGAATTAAATTCATGGATAAAATCAAAGGCAAGCTCCGACTTGTACTCCTCCATATCCGCTCCGCAGGCTGATAATAAAGTAAAAGAAATACTGTCTGCCAGTGTCTCCCTGAGACGGATGCCAATATTCTGTTCATCCAGTCCCTCTAAGAAACTGTCCTCGATCATGTACTGCAGATCCGGCAGCAATTCCTCATAATAATCTGCCGCAATCCTCTCAGCTATCTCCATAAGTCTTTCTTCAAACAGCTTCTTATCATCGGTAGCACCATAAGTCTGCTCCAGACGCTTAATTACATCTTCCTTATGTTCCTCATGTAATTCCCAGAGTTCCGGATACCGTCCGATTCTCCTTGCCGCATGGACATCTGAAACATCAAATACATATTTCAGACGCTTTCCATGTGCATCATCCTCGTCCAAAAGTGCGATACCTTTTGCCCCTTTGTTTACCCAGCAGTGCATACGCTCATTCCACAGCTCTATGGAAGCACACGCTGTTGCGTCCGGTCTTTGTGCATAGATTAAAAGCTGTTCCCGGAACGGATACTTGTATAATCTCGCCGCTGTAGTAAGGTATTTCATCCATTCCTCACGATTTTTGACAACCTCGGCTGCTGTCTCTTTTTCCAGAGCCGATATAAAATCATATTTTCTCACGTACGCAGTTCTCCTTCCTGTCATAGATACGACAAAAAGGCAGCCACATACACTACATGACTGCCTTTCCTTTATTTCCCGTTACATTCCTATTCTGTTGTACCAAAGCTGAAAGTCTTACTCTCAGCCGTTTTCTTAGGCGTAAACCTTGCCTTAATTTCCGCAACCCTCCCCTCTAATGCTTGAAACATAGCGTCTACTTGTTCCTGTGTATATTCATAGGAACCTCGATTTGCAAGATTTTCCAGTCTGCCAATGGCATCCACCGCCTTATTCATGCGGTACTCGCCAATACGGATAAACTTCTCCGCCTTTGTCTCATTTTCTTTTGCAGCTGGCTCTCCCTGCGTTTTCTCTGTTGTCATTGTTACATTTGTTTCTTCCATGTGTTTTCCTCCATTTTTTGATAAAAAATTAGAGCGTACAGGTTTTCCCATACGCTCTGACGCTGTGTTGTTATTTAAGTTCATAATATTTGATTTTCCCATCAATCTTGAATTTCTCATTTGTTTTCTATTCTAACTATAAATGAGATTATGCAGACTGACGTCTCACATGTTTTATCTACAAATCCTTCAGGAACAGTCATAAAAAAGATGATCCTGTGAATAATTAAATCTCAATTCCCCACGGAATTGTATCTTTGCCTTTACCATCTGGCTTATCTCTCCATGTTATGAACAGAAATTCATCAAAATTATAAAAATCCGTTTCACTATACGGATACTGACGATCAAAGCTTCCTATATTTGTAATATATTCAGTATAAGTTGATCTTAATTGATATTTCTTATATTTTAAACTCGTATTTAGTTGCTTATATAATGAATAATTAAAAGCATCATCTATCTTTATATGCTTAATCATTTCTGAATATTCACCATTATAATCAACAAACAGTGCTAAATTGATTGCACACAAAGCAAACACTTCATTATCTACTCTGCGCGAATAATAAGCTATTCCATCATACTTCATTTTTTTACATGCCATCATTAGCGATTGTGATATGATATATTCCGACTTAAATACTCTATTTTCTTCTTTAATTACATAA
>ENA-OVGJ01000481-OVGJ01000481.1-human-gut-metagenome-genome-assembly--contig:-NODE-481-length-19695-cov-2.771640_pt1 | contig 19695 bp, 19 predicted proteins | sample MGYA00237772_ERZ505423 | MGnify/ENA primary metagenome ERZ505423 (study PRJEB26158, sample SAMN06016386) | human gut metagenome | biome: human gut; feature: ankylosing spondylitis patient; material...
GTTTAGTGTACAGGATATGCCCGACCCATCCGGCCATAGCACAAACAACCCCCACGAGGATGTAACGCGGGAATACGATTCCGAGCACTACGGCCACGGCCGCAACGATGCTCCATACGATCCATTTCTTTTTCATTTGTCCTTTTGTTTTTGTTTGTAGTTTTCCAAATAGGGAATCTTCTTAATCATCTCGAACGAGAGCACATAGTACAGGAAGTCGATGTATCGGTTCTTCGGGAATATGCGGTTCAGGTTCTTGAGGATGTTGACCCCGTAGAAATATATCAGGGCATATACTGCGAGCGAGATCGCCGACATCGCCCCGTCGTGGTTGTCGATGTTGTCCCCGACGAGCAGTATCATAGCCATCAGTCCCGATATTACCGCAGCCTCGGATATGCACTTGAAAGCCTTGCGGAATATGAATCCTTCGTGCTGTACGAGCACGCCGGCGAACAGGCCCGTGAAAAAGTTCGCGGCGAATATAATCATGCAGGCCGTCAGTATGTCGTGTATGGGGGCTATGGCGTTGAACATGTACACCAGGGCACCGATCAACACCTGCCATACTTTTTCGCAGAGCCTTTCTATAAATCTCCACAATGCTTCCATAGGGTGTATTCTATTGTTCGGGCAACACGTTTGTCTGCGCCTGGGGCGCCGCTTCCGACTTCTCCAATTCTGCGATCCTCTGTTCGAGCCGTTTCAGCACCGCGGCTAATGTTTCTCCTTCGGAAACAAGCACGGCCTCGGCTACGGTTACGGGATAGAACGGCTCGCCGTTGGGCTTGTTGGTCATATACATCTTCATTGCTCAATATTTTGAAAGTCCATAACCGTTTCTTCGGCGGCCAGCTCTTCGGCACGCCGGGCCCTCAGCTCCGCAAGGGTCTTTTCATTCGCGTTGTACTCCGCGTTGGCCGCTTCGTACTCCTCATAATCCAGAGGATAGGTAGCCCGGAAGTCAAGGCCGGACTTACTGCATTTGGCTGCCCTGTCGTCGGATTTGGCCATGATCGCCCGTAATTCGAGCTGCCGCGATTCGAGGATGTCGATCTGTTGTTGTGTTTCCATGGTTCAGATAGTTATAAGGCGCAGACCGGGCGCACGGCGCTCGTGTAATGCTTGTTGTAGCTGCTCACGCTGCCCATTGTGCCGCCGTAGATGAGCACTCCGCTGAGGTTGAGCTCACACGATGTCCACAGATAATAGTCTGATCCGTAGCAGGACGTCTTACCGAGGCGCGACAGCGTGCGGTTTACAGGGTCGCTTTCCCGGTCGGTAGACGTTAACACGCGGTCGTGCATAAGCAGGTAGACTTCATCGACGGACGGAAGCCACCATGCACCCGCTTCCAGTCCGGTAGTTGCGCCCTCGACCGAGACGCCGTAGTCGAGAGCAGCCGCAGCAGCCATATATCGGTACTGTATCTTACCATAAATGTCCTCGAAGGTAAGCCGCCCGATCAGGCGCGTGTTGGTCTTGCCGTCACGAAGCAGCGCGCCGTAGGCTGCGGGATATTGCAGCAAATGTTCTCCGAACAGATAATCCCGGTAGGTCGGATAGGCGGCGACCAATGCCGGATTGGCTTCTTCGGTAAAGGCGCTTTCGCGGATAATCTCGCTGCTACCCGGTTGCTGTCCGGTTTTATCACTTCCGTGGGCCGAATAGTATTGCAGGAATTTTTCGGGATTGCAGCCCGCATACGACGAATTAACGCCGTTATTACGGCGGACATATTCCCGCTCCCCCTCGATCAACACCCCCGTCAACGTTGTTTGGTAGTTGACGTCTTCCGGAGGTCTTGTGATTTGGCAGCCGCTTACGACGCCGATAGTCGCATAGCTGGGCGACCATGTATTCGACGACATGATGATACGCGAATTTGCCTCGTCGACACTCGATGTCCAACCGTAGTCCTTGATTTGCCCGGTCACGAACGAGTTGATTTGAGCATGAATATCCGAAAGTTCCGCACCCGCGCCCCATGTTAAGGTCAGGTTGATTTTATAAATTCCTAATCCAAATGTAAGAACCGCGGTTCCGCCCGCAGACAGGTCGAAGCCCGACAATGCAACCTTGTAAGTATTCGCCCATCGGGTACTACCCAAAGCATTTTCGAGCGACACGATCAGCACCCGCCCGCCCTGCCGGGCATAGACCACGGCCACGGGGACAAGCTGCGGCGACAGCTGCTCTGCAACAAGCGTCGCACCCTTGACGAAGCGGATAGTACCCGTGGTCTTGTCGAAGACCGCGAGGTCGCCCACCCCGGCGGCCGGCTTGTCCACTACGACGTTCACGCCGTCGTAGATGAGCGCCCCGTCGTCCTCGATGTAGGATACCGCCGACTGTGTGTCCTTGCGATTCTTGTCGGCCGTGTAACCCGCCTTGTTGGCGTATTTGTTGACTTGTGACATGTGGTATGTAGTTTAAGCGTTCTTCCAGTCCGACACCGCGCCGTTACCCACGGAGTGGTAGACCGCGTTGTTCTTCGTATCGACATAGAACTGCCCTGCGCGGTCGGGGGCTTTCGTCGGCGCACCCTCGCCCGTGACGACGAGGTTGTTGTCGCCCCACACGCCCAGTTTTTTTACCTGCAACCCCGGGATCAGCACTTTGCCCGAGAGCATTTCCATGAGCAGCCTTTCGAGGTGCGTCACGCGCGCTTCGAGCGTGCAGTCCGAGTGTGCGAGAACCTCGGATATTTCATCGCCCGTGTCCGGTATAGGAGGCGGGGTAGAGCTCTCTCCTATTTCCTCCCCGAGGTGCACTGTGCCGCCCAACTCGGTTTTGATAGGCGTCAACTGGGTTTCGAGGGTTCCCGATGTCACGAAGTTCGGATCGTTTTGCAACTGCGACAGTTTCGTGGGAAGCTCCGTGCGGTCGGCCTTGCCCTGGATCATCTCCTGCAATGCCAGTGTCAACTTGTCCCAGGATACGGTGTTGTTGAGCAGGGAGGCGCGGATTTCGGAGCCTTCGACCGTAACCTGTATCTCGGAACCGATAGAGCCGACATATACTTTCACGAAGTCAGAAACCGGGATGGAGGATATGGAGCCGTCGGCATTTACGAACTCGATAGATTGGGTATCCTCGTTGTAATGCAGCCCCATCATCTCGATAGGCAGGTCGATGATGAACTTGGCACCGCCCTTTGTCGTGAAGGTCAGCTCGTAGGTTTTGTCGTTGAACTCCGGCAGTCCTACGCAGGTGTTGAGCAGCTCCCGGATGTCGGGATGCGCCGTGGGGGAGGTGTTGTGCCGCTCGATCTGGCCGCTGACGTCCGGGGTGGGAATTTCTGAGATCGCCTTGTCCGTATAGTTTTTGGCCTCGGTCAGTGTCTGCGCATCCCCGCCGGATATGTTGCTGTTGAGCTCCTCGGACGTGGCGTCAAACACATCGCTGACATTATTCCATAGTTCTGTTGTCTTGGTGTCCGTGTACGACTTTGCTTCAGCCAGTGCGCCCGCCGCAGCCTCCGTCAGCTCCTTTTTGGACACCTTGTCGGACAACTCCTTCCTTATCTCCGTGTCGTCGTAGTTGGAGAGCCCGGCCAGCTTCTCCTTCTCCTGGTCAGTGTAGTCGTTCGTAGAAAGCCCTTTCCCTTCTTCCTTGTCGACCTTTTCGGCAAGGGCTTTTGTTGTAGCATCTTGTGACATGGCGATATACTGGCTGTCTCCAGTACTTTGTGCCAAATTCAGCGAAGCGCGGAGGTTCGGGGTGAGGTATGACCCAGTTTCGTTTGTTATCCGCAGGATATAATTGTCGTCACTGTTCTCCTCGACTTCGATAGAGGGGGAAAACCCTTTGAGCATCTGCAACAGCGCCACAATAATTTCTGCGGGGAGTTCCGTTTCATCGCTTTTCCCCGGCCATAATTCTATAGTCTCGACACCCGGGATTTCAATATCCATTTTCCCGTCAGGAAATTCGTCATCGGGAATATCCATGTCGAGAATGTAGCCCAATGTTCCGCACCCGAGCCTGTGATGATCGAAAAACACTATTGCCGCACCCGGGAGCGTGTCGACGGGCTTGCAATTGATGTAATTTTCTCCATCGAATGACGCTACGTATTTGTCGACTGTATGTGTCGACGGGGTGCTGAATGTAATACGCCACGGATAATCAGGCAGTTTATCCGAGTTGAAGCGGATAATAAGCCTGAAATCACTATGGTAATTTATGTGTGTAACATTCTCCACGTTACAGGTGTTTGGCGTCATTATTCTTTGGCGGGAATCATTACCGACGTGGTGGCATAGCTGTCGTAATCCTTGCCCAAACTCGCAAATTGGTCTCTGTTGTCCAGGTTCTGATGTATCCACCATTCTGCCGCTTCTGCGGTCATGTTCGCATTGGTTATGACCTTACCTTTGTAGCGAAATGCTCCTTGTTTGAGGACATATCCGCCATTATCCGTGTTGTCCTGTTTCATCTTGATTAAAATGTGCGTTATCGCGTCTTTGTACTTGTTCGGGCAGTTTTGGGAAAAACTGCCAGCGAACGATTTCCCGGTTACCATCTCGTAATGGGATTCTATCGTCCGCTTATCCGAAGCGGTGAGAGAGGCGTTTAACCTCTCCCTGTACCATACTTCGGGATTCATCACGAGGCGGGCGACAAAAGCGAATCAAGTGCCGCCTTCGTAGTCTCGTAGTCCGTCGAGAAGAAGAATATTTGCGGGGTTTTGGCGCCTTCTTCGATCATGTCGACAGTCCAGCCTCCCTGCGTGTCGTCACTGTACTTGTCAAGGGTTGCGTTCTGCCCGACGGCGCCCTGCTCCCAGCCTATGACGGCGAATGCCTGCTCGCCATTCGCTCCCTTGTTGTTGTTCTCGTAGATGATGACGTACTTGTTCTGCTTGAGTGCGGATACATTGAGGGCGTTCGTCGGAGAATCCGCCAGCATGACGATAGGGATGGTCTTGTTAAAGGACATTCCGATTGTGGCGTTCTGATCCTCGTATGTGAGGCCGCTGAAAGGTGTGTTTGAGGGAGCCGAAGCAGTGTATGCCTTCTTTCCGGTTCTGAGGACGAGGGTGCTGATTACGTTTCCCGCAATCCTCGATGCCTTACGGTCGATGTCCTCTTTTTTGATGATGTAAACGATCTTCTCGACACCCTTGCCGTAATCGTCGTTACAGTCATTCAGGATGTTCGCGCCAAGGTTCTCGGCGCATGCGTTTTGTTCTGCCATTTTTCAGCCTATTTAGTTTTACAAAAAGTCACTAATAGAGCTTTATGGCCGCCGACAGATATGTTGGATGTACGCGTCATTTCGTTTTGTCGTCTGTTGCTTATCTCACCATAAGCTCTGATGCAAATATGCCTGTGTGCATTTAAATAACAATGGGGCACACTATTTTTTTCTACCCAATTTTGCAAGGTTGGCTGCTACCTTCACCCGTCTCTGTCCGTTGTCAATGTCTTTTACGAGGACGATAGGAGACGGGAGGTTGAGCAACACCCGTTCCATCATTTGTTCCATGCCCCTCATTCCGTCTCCGCGTTGGGGTAAATTGGATACCTGGATGGCATTGCCACCACTGGAAACATTCATAGCCGACAATACGGCACCCCAATCATTCACGGCCTGGGCGGTCATAATGGCCTCGCCATTCGATACCCGGGCAACAATGCTATCGGAGGTGCCAGTACCGGGGCCTGTAATAAGACCGCCGGATGCGTATTTAGGAACTTCCGTAGATTTAGTAGAGGATAATGCACTGGCCATCGCTGCGACAATTGCAGCAACGCTTGCTGCGGTCGCTATTATATTTGCCGGGAATGGAAGAGCTGCATTCCCTTCCCATGCTTTTGCAATAGCTACAGATTCAGATAACACTACTTGCATGACAGCCATAGCCTTGGCAAATGCAGCATATTTTTCACTTTCCCCACCAAGTTGTTCGAATACATTGGCAAGATTTCCTGCTGTTTGTGCGGCGAGGCTTAAACTTTTGTGTGTCGTTTCTATCTGAATGTTTGCTACATTTTCCTCCGCTTTTTGAAGATCCATACGTGCTTTAATTCGTATTGCCTGTATTTCTGCGTCGGTCTTGCCTGCAGCCCGATAAACACTTTCCAATTTCTCTATTTGTGCAATTTGCTCTTTGTAGATGTTTACCATCTCCATCGCTGCACCTAAATCATTGTCGATCAGACGGGCTTCGTTGATTCTATTTCTATACTCCAGCTCTTGCTCTTCAAGTTGTTTCCTCAAGTTGTCGGATATTTCACTATCCGTTTTTTGTAATTCTTTATTTAATTCGGCCTCCATCTTAGATACCTCCCTGCTCAAGGCAACTCGCCAGTCAGCCAGTAATTTCGTACGCTTTTTTGCCATTTTACTGTAAAATTCATCAATCCATCTTGCAGATTGTTCGATTGATGTTTCTGACGATTCATCCACCCCTTTCTGAGTATTCTGGAAGGTCAGAAGGTTGTCAGTAGCGACTTTAACAAGCTTGCTGTTTGCTGCATCGAGGTTGTCTATGTATTCTTGGTAACTATTGCTATTGTCACGAACTTCGTTATATAAATCTTCGTTCATTTTCTTTAACTCGGAATCGACCTCCTTACGCAGCGTGTATGCCGCTTTGGCATAACTTTCGAGCATTTTATCGTCGGCGCCCTCTGCTTTAAGTCTGTTATAATCTGCCATTACGCGGGTCAGATTTTGATACGCCTGGATCTGCTCTATGGTATTCTTCTTCTCCAGGTTAGTCACGATTTGGTTTTGCGCGGCTTCTGCTTGCGCTTTTGCCATGATATTTCGGACGAGCATTTCGTAGGTTTCGCTCAGTTCTCCGGCCAATATCTTCTCCTGTGACATGTTCCCGAAGTAGGCAGGATATTGTTTCTGCAACTCTTTTACGGCATTTAGCCTGTCTTTGTAGGCTAATGCCGTATTCTGGGTCGCATTGTAGAGTATTTGTAAGTTCACCACCTCTGCCTGAGCAGCATTTCTACCTTCCAATTGGGCTGCATTTAGTTGCCTTTGCGCATATTCGGTTGCTGTGATAGCTTCTTTGGCCGAGAATAGACTTTTAACCCACGACCCTATCTCCTTGCCATATGCTGTAAGCAATGTGATGATTAAAACGAGAGCTGTTTGCCACGAGACGATAGACGAAATTACTTGTCTAAATACAGGTATTGTCGCCTTTCCTTCGGAGCGTAATGCTTTGTTTGCTGCAGTAGCGCGTTTCAGTTCATCAACGAACATCGGCACGTTGTTGGATACGGCCAAGAAAAACTGCTGCAAAGACACGGTAAGCGACGGCATTTCTCTTGCAAGTTGTTGCACTTGAAAGGTAAGAGGAGAGAATCCTTTAGCAGCACTTGCATAGTTACCGACGTTGTCCCGGAAGTTAAGCAATGCCGTATTTGCCTCGTTAAGCTCCGTTTGTAGTCCAGCTATCTTTTTGGCGAGATCGGTGCCCTTGGCGGCATTGCGCTCCTCGCGGCTCATTTTGTTATATGCTGCCGTTAGCTTGGCGATGCTGCCTCTGAGTTGTTCGATGCTTCCTTCTTGCTTAACTTCCTCTTTGATATTGGCCTGCATTTCTCGGGTATATGCGGCCATTTCTGTGCGCAAGGCTTTGATAATCTGCGTCTGTTTGGCAATGCCTGTGGCATTCCCCTCTTTTTTGAATTCTTGCAGTTTGGTTTTTGCATCATCAATAGCATCGGATGCTGCCACCCACCCCTGCACCAGCTCCGAATACTTGAACTGGATGTTAATAATTTTGTCTATCGTATCTTGCTGTGCCATATGCCTCTATATGGTTAAGTGGTTAATGAAATCTTATGGTTCCTGCGAGACCTCGACATCGTAGGCCGTGATCTCGCTCGCTTCTATGTTGACCCACTGCATCGAGATCGTCCCCGTGCGCCGGCCGCCCGTATCGTTCTTCGAGACGGCCAGGGCGCGCCCTCGTCGTCCGTCACCGTGAGGCGGAGTTTCAACGGGCGGCGCGCAGCAGGCTAGGGCTCTGCGGCAGCTTGCTGGACTGTAATCGTTCTTGTGATACCCAGCGCCTCTTTTACAGACACGACTAATTCCCCCGTGCGCAATTCCGTCGCGGTGTTCTTTTTTACACCAATGGAAAGGATGCCGGATGCAAAAGCGATGTTTTCAAACATGCCAGACTGGGATGCAACCTGAATCGTACCGTTCGTCTGGTAGGTGAATACTACAACGGTCTTACTGCTGCCCACAGCTCGACTGATGTCCGAAGCCGAACCGTTGATGGTCAGATAATAGTCCGGAATAACAACTTCTTTTATAGCCTGCAACTGGATCAGTTGGCACTCGCATATGCCGTTTTCACCTGTTTCTACCGAATACAGGCCATATGTCTGCCCGAATTGACCTATGTATATGGGCTTTGTATAATCAAGGTTATGCAGATCTATGGCTGTTAACTTGGCCTTTACTGTTATCAGACGCAGTTTGTCCACGGCTTTTTGGTATCCGTTGTATTTCTTTGCGACGATCCCGTTCTCACCACCAAAGCGCATATTTTCTCCGAAATATCCGAACCAGTATAACCCCGTGCTCGTATCGTCGATGATGGCTTGCAGGATTCGCGCCGAGGGTTCGTTGTAGTCTACTGTTTTCCCGTCGTCGGATGTCGTATACATAGGAATGCGGGCACACAGCGCATTGGCATCCGATGCAAGTGGGGCATTTTCGGACGCTGAGAATGGAAGCTCCACGAGTTCGTTCTCCTTGTCGATGTTGACATTCTCGATCCGTATTTCCCCGGCGGTGTCCGTGATCACATCGTCGTCGTTGTCATAATCGAGCGTGTTTTTCTGTGCCAGGTCATCGAGCGAAAATATGGAAGATTCCGGATGGCTGACATCATGCCGATCATTAAGGATGACTTTGCGACTCCAGTCTATTGTGTCTCTGTTTGTGATGGCGTATATGTCGTCTACGCTTATGAGTTTGATTGTATCCGGGGCGTCCTTATCCGGGTATGCGAACAGTCCGGCCATAGACATCAAGGCCGAGAGGAAATCTCCCTGCGAAATATCGGGTAGATTTACAGCAATTGGGAAAATAGAGGGAAAATTCACTTCTTCGCGAGGGTAGGCATAAAAAGATATATCTCCGCTAAAATCGACAGGCTTTGTGTGTTTTACTACAATTACAATATACCCACTCTTCGGAACCTTGTCTTGCGGGATATCAATATTAGTGTCGCAATATATATATATTCGGTCGCTTTCCTGCATTCCACTAAAACCTATATTTGCAATGCTGGTGTTATAATCGTCAGAAGATGCAATGTATATCTTTAGACCGCGCATGTCTTCAATATTTGAGGAACGAAGGAACCCGGAGATTTGTATTACCATACTGACGCCTTGGGCATTCTTAACATCAAAATATTCTCCGCTCACATATTCGGGATGCTGAGTAGGTGCAGCGCCTTTTAAGATAGTATGCCCATTGAATGTTGTTTGCGACAGTTTGCATATTGTTGTTTCCGCTTTTCCACTTTCCTCATTTCCGTTTTTTGACACCAAAGGAAGCAATAAAGGATGCGTAAGTCCTCCATACAGTCTTTCTTTGCCGTCGATGGTGATGCCATTGTACCGCTCAATAGCCGTGAGTACATCTTGCACTTCGATAGATGGGTGCATGTATTCGGGGTTGGCGATGCCTTGCCCGAAATCAATGCCGAAGAATCCCATCTGCGGCCTGTCATATCCATACTCTAGGAGTGCCGATGCGCTATTCCATGGTATCGACCCTATGTTCATGGAATAGAGCGTTTGTGCCAGGTCGCGCAAATTTGCATCGAACAGGGATTGGAAGTTGTCGACATTTCCCCACGTAAGCACTACGCTTATTACGTCCGAAATCTCCGTAATAACGGCGTATCCGGATGTGAACAGCGGGACACCCTCCTGGTACAATCTTGCAGGAAGCTTCACATAGGGTGCATCCGTATAGATGTCGGTGCGTTCCGCATAGCCTATGGCCTTGCGGTTCTTCGGCGTCAGGGGCAAATCTATATTGTACGACCTATTGGACTGTATGATGTCCAGTCCTGAAAATATCGGGCTTTGATATACCAAGGATATATAGTTGTCGCTGGACAGATCGCACAGGATGTCGTTTATGTATAGTTCGTAGTAGGTCATACGTTATAGGTCTTATCGGTAATTTCTACAACTAAATCTTTAAAATAAGCGCCGTTATCTTCGGCTTCTCCCTCCTCTATACTACACCGGCGCCATTGCTCCGTTGCGCTGTCGTAGTAGCTTATGTCGCGCCCGGCGAGGATGGATTTACACAGGTCGTATATATCCTGATCTACAAGGCGACTATGCAGCGTGTATGTCTTTGTGAGTATCTTACTTTGGGCCTCACACGGTTGCAGGTTATCATCGAGTAGTGAATAGGCATCCTGGATAGATATTTCGTCCCTCGCCGTCTCTATACTCCACCGATATATGTAAGGGATGCCGCCTTTATCCGTCCATTTGACAAGCATCCCATCGGTACACCTATCTATCTCGATGGGAAATTGAAAGGTGTTGGCAAGGTTGGGGTTATAGACGCTTATCTCAACATACGTATCCCCATCCCATCTTACCGTCGATGGATTGAACTCCGCAAACGGTTTCGAGGACATGCCACTGGTGACGATGACCCCATTCTCTGTTTCCACCTCTATTTGCTCTGTCGTGAGCTTGGGGATAAAGATGGATTGGGTTATGTTGAACCCGGGGTATACCACGATTTTCCTGGCGGAAGGGTAGTTGGTTACATCTCCCGCGGCGGCATTCTGTGCCGAGATAGGGATTATTTCTTTTTCACAGGTACCGATAAGAATAGTATTGAGCGTGTGAGTGGCTGATCCATCGCCAAACTCAACTATGAGCACCACATTGTTTATGAATGTTGCCGAATAGTCAGCGGCCAGCGATTCCAATATTGCCGTCAAGGGGAAAACAACGGATTTTCCTGCTCCCGAGACATTTCTGGATAGGACTATTGATGTTGCTCCATATGATATTCGCAGCTTCACTTCTGTGCCGTAGTCCGGATCTATGGCTGTGGCTGTAAATCGCACGAAGGTGGATTTCTCCCGTGTGAAGCATATGTCATTGGGAAAATCTGCGGTGCCTCCTGTACCGGACAATGTATATCGGATCATAGTTCTATTGTTGTTTCGAGCATTTCGTATATGGATGTGTCGATCACTTCCGTAATTCTTTTGTCGATGTTATCCACGGTTTGCGGCAACAGGTCTTTAATAATCTCGGTGCCCCCTCCCGAGCGGTACAAGATGCTGCCTTCCTCCCACAGCTTCTTGGCCGCCCAATATGCGTCGATGCTTTTGAATTCCAATCCATAGCGTGCCTCTTTGTCGCGTGCCCATTGCTTTATGTTCTGATAGAAACTTTCGAAGCTCCCGAATTCTTCTTGCGCATCCTGCGGGGAGTTACCCTCGTCTATATTCTTGATGTTATGCCGCCCCACAAACGAGACCGTGAACCCTCCGGCATTGCTTTCCACTTGCGACGCCATACTATCTGCCGTAGCGCCGGTAGTCTCTTCCGGGACATTCATGGAGTTCACATTTTTACCGCTGTTTGTGCGTTTTGTTTGCAGATTTATTGTCACCTGCTCTTTAAGGGTGCTTAATTCCTCGTTACAGATGGCAACCAGCCTTTCAGGGTTGAAAAAGTTCTCTATCTTCGATATGTCCATCAGCAAACATTGTATGTAAGGACGAGTTTTGCCTCTACACCCGCGGCCAGGGCATCCAGTTTTTCAACCACTCCTTGCAGGCTTTCAACCTGCACCTCTATCCCATTGCGACGTAGTTTGTCGATGAATGAAAACGCCATTTGCTCCATGCGATCCGCAATGGGGGCTGCTTCGGTCTGTGTATCCGGCTCTGGCTTCCCGAGTGCATCGAGAAAGTAAAGCGTTGTCCTACGACGACGCCTGTTTGTCAGGTTGGTTTCGTATATCGGTTCCTGGAACAGCCGCAGCATTACAGGGTACTCTTTGACGTAATCCAGCAGATAATTCGCCTCTTTGATCCTGGCATATAGGCATGTGTTGACGCCGCACTCTTTGGCAGCATCTTCGAATATTTTACTGAGGCTCTTTCTCATCGTCTGCGACTTTTGGATGGTTTGGGCTTGTTCATCTGAGCGAGTTTGCGTTGTGCCATGTTTTTGTCTCTCTCGGCTTCATATGCAAGGTATACGGTCGACCACCTCAGGTGCCATACATCGCTTGGCTGAATAGCACCCCCTACAAGCTGGCAGTATCCTAAGCATATTGTACTCATGCCCCGGTTCTTGCGTTGTACTTGTGCGTTTGCTTCTTGTGGCGTCAGGGGCATTTCGAGCTTTTTCCACGCCTTTGCTACGCCTTTGAGGTCGTTTTGTATTTCAATGAAATAACGATAAGCGCGAATGAATTGTAGTTCAAGCACCCTTTCTCGGGCAATGTCGTATCCTGCTCCCTCCCAGTCAATGCGTTTTGATCCTTTTCCCTTTGGGCTTATTAAACCCAGCATGACGGCCAGAACCTTTACGAAATACTCGTCGGTGGCCTCGATCCTTTCTATGGCGTTCAATTCACCCATCGTTATACCTGCGACGCTTCGGGCCTCGTGCTTCTTCCATCCGAATATGCGACGTTTTTCCTTAACATACTCAGGCTTGGGTAATGCCACAATAGATTCGTATATTCGTTTATTGCCGATACCGAATAAGGTGCCGTTCTTTATAATTACTTTCCTGATGGTATCGTTGGGTGATATTTTCATAATCCGAACCTGTTTATCTTTTCAAAAATATCCGACGAATAATCCGGCTTTACGTCTGTTTCGCCGCATAGCGAGCCTGCCAGTTGATGACACTCGTCGACCATCTCGTTCCATAGGGGCACAAGTCTGTACCACGGGGAGGCGGCACGGCTGTTGTCGGTCATTTTGATTTTCTCGCCAGCCATCGTATTGAAGGCAACATGTTCTCGCAGGTAATAGAAATAGACATACTTAGCGATGGGAGACTGCTTTGTGTCTGTATTTGCTATTTTTGCGGCTATTTCAGGATATTTGTCGATATTCTCTGCCACATATATCCCAAGGAGCATCCGAAGGAATTTAGGCTCATACCTGCGTATGCAACTCTCGACATTCCGTACAATCTCCTGTGCGGCGCCAGTCGGGGTGCATCCGCTTTTGACGTCTATTCCCGCAATATATGTGGGATCCTGTTCGAAGTATGTATAGTCTATAAGCATAAGAAAAAAGGGGAGACGCTTTCCGGCGCCTCCCCGCCTTGTTAGTTGGCAACTTTGGTCTTGTACGTGGCTTTGCCCGATTTCACAAGCGTTTCGGCATGCAAGGGCGACACGTTGTACTCTTTGCCTTTCTCGGGCATATAGATAGACTTGCCTGTGCTTACGATAGTTACCCTCTTGGTGAGGTCGATCTTCTTCATATCTTCCATGTTGTTGTTCGTTTAAGTTAATGACTATGCTGCTGCCTCGGCGGTTTTCTCCAGGGCGGCCTGTACGGTTGCGAAGTCGTCGTAGATGACAGACCCGGCGTCGATGGAGTTCTGGTATGAGTGAAGGCGCATTTCGGCGATCACCGTCACCATGTTGTGGCTGAAATCGTCGCCGTCACGGCCCCATTCCAGTCGCAGCGCGCGGTAGGGACGAACTTTCCAGCGCGAGGAATCCATCAGCAGGAACTTACCTGCGGGAATGTTGGTGGTTTCTACAACGGAGATGTTGCCGATGATCTTGCGCATCTCGTCAGTCAGGTAATGCCCGGCGGTATCTTTCGTTACGTCGAAGATCGCCTTGTCGGTCGGATGAAGGAAGAGAACGTCGGGAGAGAAATGCAGCAGGCGAAGTTGCAGAACGCCAGCGCGCACAACGTCGGCAATGTTGGGCATGGAGATTTTCCCGTTGAGCTCCGTAATGGTATAGCCAGGGGCTTTTGTTGTTACGCCGAGAATCTCGTTCCCGGTGCCGGTTCCTGCGATAACCTTCTCTTCCACGGTCTGCATCAAGTCTTGACGCAGCAGGGTGTTCACCTCCCCGCGGATGAAATCCGCATCTTCGAGGATTTCCGTCGAGAGCTTTGCGCGAACGGCAACCTTCTTTGCCGTAGACGTCTCCTCCTCGTATCCCCAGCTCATAAGGGGCTTGAGAGTTCCTTCGGCAATGAATGCCGAGCCGCCGTCGGGGTCTTTACGGTTGATCCACTTGATTGTCGGGGAACTTGTCGTGCCTTTCTGCAAGCGGGGCAGGATCGCATTCGGCTCGGTAGCCGCTGCTGCAATGCCCGGCACGACTTCGGTGTTGAATGCCGCAATGGGGACAGCGGCCGTCGTGGTCGTCATGGCTGCTGCCTCGGCCTTCATCTCGATCTCGATACTTACCGTGCGGCCGCCCTTTACGGCGTCGATGTTCTCTTTCCCTGAGAAGAATGCCTTGATCTTCTCCTGCGCTTCATTCTCGGATGAAACGGTGGATTTCTGCATGAGGCTGATGGTGCGCCCTTGCTCTTTGATTATCTCCCGGATCTCGTCGATGGATTTTGTTTGATCGAGAGCGTCTACTTTGTCTTCGATAGCCTTCATTTTGGCCTCGAAGTCTGCTTTGCCGATAAGCCCCGACTTGTATTCATCGAGTATTCCTTTCAGCTCTTTCTTGATGTCGTCGTTCATGTGTGAATTGGTTTAGTTAAACAATGTTTTTCTGACTATTTCGATGATTTCAGTGTCATCCGAAGATTTGTTGCCCAGGATGTTTAGGGCGCTTTTGAGGCTGTTGCAAAGTGCTTCAATCCTGTTTCCTCCTGCGTCCGAAAGGTCGCATTTGCGCAGGATGTTGTTGAGCTCTTCTTGATAGGCAATGATGTCCTCTACGCTTTGCAAGCCCTTGACGTCAAGAGCTGGGGTGAAGGGATTACATCCGGCGAACACGGTGCTGTACTCATACTTGAGCTGCAGCTCTGCGATGTCATCTCCCGCAATAGCATCGTTATGGTTCCTGTTGAGAACCCGGTAGCAGTAGGAGTGTTCGACATCTCGTTTCTCGTCTGCGCAATGCTTATAGTACTCGAATATATCATGCCCAGCGGCCTTACCGAGTATGAGTTTGCTCTCGACGAGGGCATATTCATCTGTTTCCCATGCTTTTCGAGGCGTCCCAACAACATGATCCAAGTCTTGTTTGTGGTCGATGCAGTGTTTGATCCGGGACATGTCGGCAAAGGATTTGGTGAACGCCCCTTTGCGCACAATGTCTTCTGCGTGATCCTCTTGGTCGAACTTTGATATGGCGATGACAACAACGCCCTGATCGCGTTTGATGTCGTCTATGCTTCCCTTGAATGATTTTATCTTGTCTTCCATATTAGATTTGATATTTTAATAGTTCGCTTCTACCTTCCTCTGGTGTCATTATTCCTAATTGTATGGCAGCTCCGATGTAATTTACTGCGCTGTTCATGCATTCCGCCTGGTCTTTCTTCGAAGGCTGGAACATTTCCAAATGGTCGAAGAACGGCATGAATCCGAATCCCGTAAAGCCATATATCTTATTAAGCACGCGCATGATGTTTTGTGCCGAAGGAATAATGTCATTCACATAAAACTCAATCTTGGCCTCTCCGAAATTACTGTAGGTGCTGCCTTCTACGTCGAGCAGAATGCTGGGCACCTGATATGTATAAGCGATGTCTTTCTTGCAGTTGCGCTGAATGTCTGTAAGTCCGAGGTCGGAAATAGTGGACGACACAGGCACAAAGGATGCCTTGTATGACGTAATGGCGATCTTGCATTTGTTGCGCATGATCCCGTATTTGTCCAATTGCTCACGGAGCGCTTCCTTGTCCTCTTTGGTGGCCGGCACGATATTATCGACCATCGGATCATCTGACATGAGGGAGAGAATGCCGAGCATACCCCGGTTGACGAGTAATTCGTTTACGGCTTGGTAGGAGGCCAGGAAAGTGTTGACAGGGTACTTGAGGGCGACAAGCCGTGAAGTAGCGCTCCCAATCTTGTTAAGCGCGTAAGTTACGTCGTTTACAACGAACATCTCCTCTTTGGGGATCGTCAGGTTTATCCCGCCCCCAAGGTTTATGGTGTAATCACGGATATCGGAGTTGGGTGCAAACGAAGGTATGGAGGATGGTACCTCGTTTTCCGTAACCATGAGGTTAGGTATTACATACAATTCGAAATCACCCTTAATTCCGACCAAAGGTACCTTCACAATATAAGCCTTGCCGAATATCTGAGAGAAGAACTCGATCATGCAAACGAATTCCGAAAGAGTTTGGTAGGGATTGGGGTGGTTAATCCGCTCGAACTCGCGCGGCTTTTCAATATCTTCCCCTTTGTCGTCTTTCGCCCAATACCGGGCATCCGATATGGCGGATACTTTCTTCGTGATGATAGAAGCCAAAATAGAGCATGACGCGAATGCGCGCGCCTGCCCGTCCGGTGTGGAGGTGTCGATAAACCCATCCTTCGTCCCGAGCAGATTTTGCACGTCCCGCAAGTCTATGTATAGGCTTTGCTGCGGGTCTCCGGTCTTTTCGGAACATTTAGACATCTTTATTTCGTATCCAAGGAGTTTCATGCGGCAATATGATTGCGGAATGCAGTCATCACGACATATCGGGCTGCATCCCAAAGGTGATTATTCTTGTCTACGGGTTTATTTATCGCCAGCCCGTTTATAGAATCCCACACATAGGTATTGGCTTCGTTTTTCATGTTCTTGGTCTTGACGCAGTGGATGCGGAAGTTTTTCATGTAGGATATACCAATGGTTATACTATCCTGGAATTTCTTAGCCTTGACTATATTCAACCCTCGCAGCTGAAGGGAACGCACCATACCTTCTGGGTTCTTGGCGTATTTATCCGCACTGTCTGCTATGGCATATCCTTGTTTACCGAGAATTGGGGCCACGATGTTATACAATACCTCGGGATCGTCTACGGGCGAATAAAAGCGTTCATGCAGATATAAATCACGCCCTCGCACTCCGACATGAATAATAGCCGTCGGGTCATTTGTGAAGCCGAAGTCGATGCCATAGGCTGTATATTCCAAATCGTCCGGAAAACTATCGATCCAGTCTATGTTGGGGAATATCAATCCTTCCTGCGCCGCGCGCTCCCCGAGACCGTATACCTTCCATCTGAATTCGTCGGCGGTTCCTGCTGCGATATTTTCCGGCGTGGGCTCGTAACTTTCGATAGTCCTGCGTACGCTGTCAGGGCAGAAAGGATTGTCTTTGTAGGTTGTTTTGGTGAATATGGTATCCGGCTGCCCTTCAAGCTCAAAAACCCAGTGTTCCGTATACTTAGGGTTCCAGTCGCCGATAATCATTGTTGTACAACGCATCGTGATGTTATTGAACTGCGCCGGCGATATGTCGTCCAACATTTCGTTGAAGTATATGATGTCGCAGTCGTGCCCCTCCTTCACATCCATCTTGTCAAGCCCACGGAACCGGATGATGCTGTCGCCTATGTGGTATTCGGGGAGTATCTTCTCGCTATACATGCTGTCGGGATCATATATCCCGCGGCATTGTAGTTTCTTCTTGAAGTCTCCCAATGCCTTTTCCTTGCAGTCTTGTAAGGTGGAGCGGTAGACATAGATTTTATATGCACCATCACCCGCAGCACAGATGTCATACAGGAAGTCGAAGGTGTCGAAAGTCTTCCCCGAACGGGAACTCCCCTCGTTGAATATGCGTAGTACGACGCCTTTATTGCGGTACTTGCGGAAGAAGTACAGCATGATCTTGTAGACCTTGCCCCGATATGTGCGTGCATCAAGCTCCATTTTCATTCGTGCTTTGTTTGCCGATGGACTGGATGATAGATGCAGCTTCCGGATCAAGTATGACTTGTACCGTCTCCCGAGGCTTGTTGATGCTCTCGCCGTTGGTGGTTATATCCTGTTTTTCGGCGAGGTCTTGAAGCCGGGCAACTATATTTGGATTGTAGGCTCCAATAAGTGCCTCTTCAATCTGGGACTTTGCGAAAGTCGCGCGTGCGCGCGTTGTGACACTCAAAAATTCGTCTTGTTTCTCGTATGCTCTAAAGGTGTTTTCGACAATTCCGGCAAATACGCAAAATCCAACCAATGTAAGCGGCCTTTCTGTGGGAACTGAAATTATTTCCCCTGCCGACACCTTGTTAATAGCTAAAGGATGATCTTCTGCCCATTCAATGTATTCCTCCAGTTTAGCTTCAAGCAATTCAGGTGTATATACGCAAGGACGGCCCACTTTGCGGGTGGGCTTGATTGTGTCGTTCGCCTTTGTGTCTTTTACACTCTTTGCCATAAATGAAGGTCTGCCGACGGATGCGCCAACAGACCTTCTGCTACGATAGCAATGTACTTTCGATGTTCGGCCGTTGCCTGCATCCTCACAGGCTTACAATGCAAAGATTTCGACGGATATTTAAATAACAATGGAAAATGATGAAATTTTTTGAAAAAAATATTCTTGGGCGGATTGTTCTAAAGGTTTGTCTTTCCCCTATGATGAAACCTTACTTTGGCGGCCTTCATTGTCCTAAAGGTACAAAAAAGCCCCGGCGATACGGCCGGGGCTGAAAGGTAGGGGGGGGGTTAAAACTTCTTTGTCAAGCTGATTCCTGCGCCATAATCTGATACGGTTAAATTATGTCCGATTTCTATTCCTTGGGCGTACTCCTTATGCAACCCCGTTAAAACCACTACAATTCCGATTACGGATGTGCCTGCACATACAAATCCGACCGTGCGCTTTGTCTTGGCAAGAGACGATATTTTTTCTACATCAGATTCATTAGCTATCTTATTGTCGATTATTGAGCTGGTAAGCATATATGTTGCAGCGGATGCGCCTATCATTGACGACCCGATAACAGTATTCAAAGGTGTTAATTTCCATTTAAATGATCTTCCTTTATTGTCAAACTTAGATATGTATGCATTGCGGTTTCCAAAACTTTTTGCAAGGAAAGGGCTTGACACATTGTCATTTTGCTTATTAAGAATATTGCTTACATACCATTGGTCAAGCATTTTTACCGTTTTTTGTCCGTATTTTTTGACTATTTGCTCCTCACTTACATACTGCATTATTTTCGGATCAAAATATACACGGCGTCCATGCGATGTTGTTACTAATCCTGGAATCCTGTTTATTTCTGCTATTTCCTGCGCTTCTTTTATGTCGTATTTCTTTGGTGCTTTATCTTGGGCAAATGCCACTCCTGAGAATAAAAGAATAATGAGTGCAAGTAAAATTTTTTTCATAGTGTTTAAATTTTTGGCCTATATAACTTACGGGGGTGAATGTCCGTATCTGTTATTCTCTATCCAAAAATCCCCCCCCCCCCTCGTCTTTTTGTGCTATAATGAGCTGATGCACAAAATATTAATATATCTGAAAAGAACATTTTTTAGCCCATCGCAAAATTGCCCATTTTGAAAGGAGGGTGTTCGCCTCCTTTCGGGTGCAATCTGCACGATGACGCGTCACAGGTTTTCCGTTAATTCATCTTGCTTTTTTTCGACTGCACCCATTCTTCGAGAGAGGACTTCACCATCACCCTTCTGAGTTAATCGTTCAATGATTGCAGTTTGGTTCGCCACTACTGCA
>ENA-OVGJ01000482-OVGJ01000482.1-human-gut-metagenome-genome-assembly--contig:-NODE-482-length-19693-cov-3.031215_pt1 | contig 19693 bp, 14 predicted proteins | sample MGYA00237772_ERZ505423 | MGnify/ENA primary metagenome ERZ505423 (study PRJEB26158, sample SAMN06016386) | human gut metagenome | biome: human gut; feature: ankylosing spondylitis patient; material...
TTTTATTCAGCCACAGATTAATTGTATATTTGCTTGGCGCAACTACAATCACCTATCTGACAGGACGGCTGGTTGCGACTGGTGAGAAAAAACGCAGAAAAGCGATTCTGATCGCGGGTGTCTGGCTGTTGCTTGGCATGCTGCTTGTGATGAAGTACAGCGGATTTTTCGCGGAGAATGTGAATGCGCTTTTCGGGACGATAAACCTAGGACTCCGGCTTCCGGTGCGGCGGTTCCTGCTGCCGCTTGGTATCTCGTTTTACACACTTTCTGCGATTGGCTACATGGCGGATGTGTATTGGAAGAAGGTGGAGCCGGAGCGAAATATTGCGAAGCTTGCCCTCTTTTTAAGCTTCTTCCCAATCATCATGGAAGGCCCGATCTGTATGTACAGTGATACTGTAGAGACGCTTGCAAAGGGCGAGGATATCCGGAGTGAGAACCTTATCCGCGGCTATATGCGGATTGGATGGGGACTGTTGAAGAAGGTTGTGATCGCTGACCGCCTGTACGTCGTTGTGCAGACGCTGTTCAACGACTATACATCCTACCACGGTGTGATGATCGTGGTAGCGGCAGTGTCCTATACTGTCCAGCTTTATATGGAGTTTTCCGGTTGTATGGATATTGTGATCGGAAGTGCGGAATGCTTTGGCGTGACATTGCCGGAGAATTTTGCACAGCCGTTCGTATCGAAGAATGCCTCTGAGTTCTGGCGTAGATGGCATATTTCGCTTGGCAGATGGTTCAAGACATATATTTTCTATCCGGTTTCCATGTCGAAGCTAACCAGGAAATGGAACCGTTTTGCGAAGAAGCATACGAGCAAATATGTGAAGCTGATGGTTGCATCGGCAATCGCATTATTCCCAGTGTGGGTGTGCAACGGACTGTGGCATGGTGCGAACTGGAGCTACCTGTTCTACGGCATGTATTATTTCGTCGTAATTATGATTGAGCTGATGTTGGAACCAGCGGTGAAGAAGCTTTGCGCGGCATGGAAAATCGCAGAAGACGCGGCATGGTGGAATGTCCTTCGGATCTTGAAAACATGGGTAATTATTTTCACCGGAGAACTGTTTTTCCGGGCGGATACACTTGGCATTGGCATGCACATGTTCCGGTCGCTGTTCCATGATTTTTCGATACAGAAGCTTTGGGATGGTACGTTGCTTACGCTTGGACTTGGCAGAGTGGAGATCGGAATTATTTTAGTCTCTCTGTTGATTGTCGGCGTAGTAAATCATTTCCGTGAGCAGCAGATTGACGTGCGCGGTGTGATATTACAGAAGCGATTGCCAGTGCGCTGGCTCGTGTATCTTGCGCTCATCTTTGTCGTACTTATATTCGGTGCGTATGGACCGGGATATCAGGAGGTGGATCTGATCTATGCAGGCTTCTAAAGATATGGATATACAAAAGAAAGATATTTCGGGAAATACGGATTCTGGAAGAAAAAAATCCGGGACACATAAGATATGGCTTCGGGCAGCCGCATTTGCAATGGTGGTTTTGCTGCTTCTTGTAGCAGCCGGGAAGATATGTGATCCGATTCGGCTTGGCTTGCAGGATTCGGTTTCCGAGCGGGAACGGTACCTGCTGCATCTGCTGTCCGAACCGGAGGATATGGTTGATGTGGCAATCCTTGGCGACAGCGAGAGCTATACGGTATTGTCCACCTATCATTTATGGAAGGACGCGGGGATTGCATCATATATCGGTGGACAGTCCGGACAATGGATCGGGGAAAGTTATTTCTCGCTTAAGAAGATTCTGAAACGGCAATCTCCGAAGGTGGTAATCTTAGAGACGAATGAGTTTTTCTCCAGAGGAGATGCGAGTGTGATAAAGGATGCCGCGAAATCCGCGCAGGAGTTTGCACGGCAGATGTTCCCAATCCTCAAATATCACCGCTTCTGGAAGATGGAACCAGCCGATCCGAAATTGCAGACGACGATTTTCAATGGATTTGAATTGCGTGCGGCAGTGGCGCCGTATACGGGTGGTGGCTACATGCATGCAACCGACGATAGAACCCCGGTGACTTTTATCACAAGGTATTATCTGGATAAGATCAAGCGTTTGTGTGATGCACATGGAACGAAGCTGTTGTTTGTGACAGCCCCTTCCCCGGTCAATCATACGATGCAGCGGCACAATGAGGTGCAGGCACTTGCAGATGCGCTTGCAGTTCCATACCTCGATCTGAATCTAAATACCGAGGAGCTTGGAATCGACTGGAATCTGGATACCCTCGATGGTGGCGATCATTTAAACTATACCGGTTGTCAGAAAGCTACGGCATATCTGCAGCGGTATATGCAGACGCATTATACGTTGCCGGATCGCCGGGATGATGTACGGTACGAGGCGTGGAACAAGCAGGCGGCAGAATTTGAAAAACTGCTTCCACAACCTTAAAGAAATCTTAAACTTTTGCTTGGTTTTATCTTAATATTTAAGTTGCTATACTATGTAACAGAACAAAGAAATGCGGCGGATGAACCTGCACGCATGGAGGACATTATGAAAAATGTATTAGAATATCTGGAACAAAGTGCAAAGATGTATCCGGACAAAATTGCAGTGAAGGATACGGCATGTTCCTATACATATGAACAATTACAGAACAAAGCGAAATGCATTGGTGTCTGTCTGGCAAAGCAGACAACACCGCGCCATCCGGTCTGCGTATTTGCCGATAAGAGTGCGGATACACTGGCAGTCTTTTTTGGAATCGTCTATGCGGGCTGCTTCTACACACTGGTTGATCCTTCGTTCCCGGAGGCACGCATCCAGTCGATGCTCTCGGTGTTACAGCCGGATGTGATCGTGGATGGAAGTGATGCGTCGGAGAAGCTTACCGCGTGTGGCTACACAGAAAATGTGGTTCGGATGGAAACGCTGACACAGGGGATGGATAGTGAATGTACAGGTTCCGATGAAAATCAGTTACAACAGATCCGGGAATCTATGATTGACACCGATCCACTCTACTGTAATTTTACTTCCGGCTCGACCGGAACCCCGAAGGGGGTGCTTGTGGCACATCGGTCGGTGCTTGAATTTATCGATCGGTTTACAGAGATCTTTGATATCACGGAAGCTGATGTGATCGGCAATCAGGCGCCGTTTGATTTCGATGTATCAGTGAAGGATATTTACAGTGCGATGAAGATGGGCGCAACCTTAGTTGTGATTCCGAAAGCGTATTTCATGTTCCCAAACTCCGTTGTGGACATGCTCGATGAGAACCATGTCACGACGCTGATCTGGGCGGTGTCGGCACTCTGCCTGTTGAACCGGCTGCATGGACTGAAACATAAGGTACCAGCAGATATCAACAAGATTTTGTTCAGCGGCGAGGCAATGCCGATCCGGCAGCTTCATGCATGGCAGAGCTACTACCCGGATGCGATGTTTGTGAATCTCTACGGACCGACGGAGATCACCTGCAACTGTACCTATCACATTTTAGACCGGGCATACAGCGAGGACGAAAAACTTCCGATTGGAATTCCATTTCCAAATGAACGTGTATTCCTGCTCGATGAGGAAAATCGTCTGATCGAACCGGAAAGTGCTGGCAAGACCGGAGAGCTTTGTGTGGCAGGTACGACGCTTGCCCTTGGATATTACAGAAATGCAGCGGCAACGGCGAAGGCATTTGTGGCAAATCCGTTACAGACCGATTACCCGGAGACAATCTATCGGACGGGAGATCTGGCAAGCTACGGCGAAGATGGGCTGCTTTATTTCGCGGGACGGAAAGATTTTCAGATCAAGCATATGGGACACCGCATCGAGTTAGAAGAGATTGAACATGCACTGGCGGCAATCCCGGAGATCGAAGGTGCCGCGTGCTTTTATGACCACGAGAAGAACAAAGTCGTTGCCTGCTATATCGGAATTGACGATAAGAAATATCTGATTACTGCGATGAAGAAAAAGGTGCCGGATTACATGGTGCCAAATGTATTTTGCAAGGTGGACATGCTGCCACTCAACAAAAATGGCAAGACGGACAAGAAGCTTTTGGAGGCGCAGTACAGGGAAGGAGCGTTTGCATGAATACAGAGGCGTTAAGAACGGTTGCGGCGACATATGGAACGCCGACCTACATCTTCGATGTGCGGGAAGTGGAAGCGCGAATACGGTTGCTTCGCAGCTTGCTGCCGGAGGACACCGGACTTTGCTTTGCCGTAAAAGCAAATCCATTTCTGATCCCGTATGTGGCAGACATGGTTGATCGGCTGGAGGTCTGCTCGCCGGGCGAATATGAGATCTGCATACAGGAACAGATCGCGCCGGAGAAGATCGTGGTATCCGGGGTAAACAAGACTTACGAATCCATGAAACGCATCCTGTCTTACAGCAAGGGTGCTGGGATCTATACGATCGAATCGGAAGAGCATGCGAAGATCCTGCGGACACTTGCAGAGAAAAATCAGATGCCGCTTTCGGTACTGATCCGGCTTTCGAGTGGCAATCAATTCGGCGTTGATGCGGAGACGTTCTTCCGGCTGGCAAAGGAGATACAGGAAAGCCCGTATCTGACACTGGCGGGCGTCCATTATTATGCAGGGACACAGAAGCGGCAGAGCAAGCTGGAGAAGGAACTTGATACCTTAACCGCATTTGCAAAGACGTTTGAAGAAGAGACCGGAACCGTGCTGAATGAGCTTGAATATGGGGCAGGCATGAAGGTGTCTTATTTCATAAATGACAGCGAGAAGGATCAGAGGGAAAGCGAGCCGGAACCGCAGATACAGGCACTTGCCGAAAAGCTTGGGACATGTGATGCCTACGGCAAAAAGACGATCGAGCTTGGACGGTTCCTCGTCTCCATGAGCGGCTATTACCTGACGCGTGTGATGGATGTCAAGCGGACGGCACAGCCGGGATTCCTGATCTTAGATGGCGGAATCCACCAGATCAACTACTATGGCTGGATGATGGGAATGAAGCAGCCGGAGATCGAAGTCTTGGCAGAAAAAGACGGTGACGAAGAACTGTTTCATTTGTGCGGATCGCTCTGTACAGTCAATGATGTGCTGGCGCGGGATGTTGCCCTGCATGATCCGCAAAAAGGCGATGTGATCTGTTTCAAACGATGTGGCGCATATGCAGCGACCGAGGGCATGGCGATGTTTCTAAGCCGGGAGCTTCCGCAGGTTCTGATCTGCAAGACAGACGGGAAGATCGAGAAGCTGCGCGACCAGATGGAGACGTATCTGTTTCATGTGTCTGCAACAACATAATACAAAACACATGTGGAATCATTGGTAACAATACATGAGAATTCATGGATTTATAATAAAGATTAGGAGGATTTGTAACATGGAAGAATTATTGGAGATTTTGGAAGGAATTGCACCGGGTGAGGATTTTGAGAACTGCACAACGTTGATTGACGATCATATCTTAGATTCCTTTGCGATTTTATCACTTGTATCAGAAATCGAGGATACCTTTGATGTAGAGGTATCACCGGCAGAGCTGATCCCTGCGAACTTCAATTCAGCAAAGAGCTTGTGGGAGATGATTTGCAGACTCAAGGAAGACTAGTGTAGGAAAGGATGAATCATATGGCTTACCATCTGCTTACATACAGTTTAATATTTTTGCCAGTCGTGATCGCATTGTACCAGTTATGTCCGGCACGGTTCCGGTTTGTGGTACTGCTTGCAGCCGATTATACATTTTTCTGTATGATAAGCGGTAAGCTTCTTATCTGGCTGCTTCTGGCGACGCTTGTGACATATGGAACCGGCAGATGGCTGGCGGCGATTCCGGTTCGGCACAGTGATCTTCACGGAAAAGCACTGACGCGGAAAAAGCGTGGTGTGCTGGCACTTGGAATTGTTTTGATCTTAGGGGCGCTTGTGACACTCAAATACCTCCGCGTATTTGGGGTGACACTTGCAGCACCAATCGGTATTTCCTATTATAGCCTGCAGGCAATTTCCTATATGACGGACGTCTATCGAGGCACACAGGAGTCCTGTAAGAATCCAATAAAGGTGGCACTTTATTTGAGCTTCTTCCCGCAGATCATGGAAGGTCCGATCAGCCGGTTTTCCGAGACAGCAGATGCTCTGTATGGTGGGAACAGTATTCAGTTTGAGAATCTGGTCTTTGGTTACCAGCGTATCATCTGGGGGCTGTTCAAGAAGATGGTGATTGCCGATCGGCTGGCACCGCTTGTGGCAAAGGTGTTCAGCAGCTACAACAATTTCGATGGTGCGGCAATCCTCGTTGGGGTGCTGGCATACACGATGCAGCTATATATGGAGTTTTCCGGATGTATGGATATCATCATGGGAAGTGGCGAGATCTTCGGTGTACCATTGCCTGAGAATTTCCGTCAGCCGTTCTTCGCGAAGAATGCGGGTGATTTCTGGCGGAGATGGCATATCACGCTTGGCGCATGGTTGAAGGATTATGTATTCTATCCGATCTCACTTGCCAAGCCAGTGAAGAATCTGGCGAAGAAAATCAAGAAGAAAGCTGGATTTTCGGTCAGCAAATTCGTGGCACCGACGATTGCGTTATTCTTTGTCTGGCTGTCAAACGGCATCTGGCATGGACCACATATGAATTATATTTTTTATGGTATGTATTATTTTGTGCTGATCGTGATCGAGAATCTGACGGAGGAACCGTGCAGGAAGCTGGTGGAGCGATTCAAGCTTGATACAGAATGCATCGGATTTCGGATCTTCCAATTCCTGAAGCTGTTTGTGATCGTGAATATTGGCGAGATGTTCTTCCGTGCTGACACGGTTGCAACTGGATTTCGGATGCTGCGCAGAATCGTGACAGACTTCCATATCACAGCACTTGCGGAGACGAATTTCGGTGTGGATGTGCCGGATCTCATTCTGGCATCTGTAAGTATCCTGCTCGTATTCGTGGTGGATGTTATTCACGAGAAGGGGATTTCAATCCGGAGAAAGGTGGCGGAATGCAAGCTGCCGGTCCGTTGGAGCTTCTGGTATGCAGTTGTACTTCTGGTTGTTGTATTTGGCGCATATGGCAGCGGATATACGATCGTGGATATGATCTACGCGGCGTACTGATAGAGGGATGAATAATTACGTGGAAGATGACATTCGATGTTTGGTAATTTGAAATATTATGGATTGCATGGATAGCGTAATTGTATGTGATTTACGAAAGAAGAATGTTTATGAAAAAAGAAAGTGGAAAATGGAAAACAACTCTCAAGATGGCAGCGGGCAGCGTCGGGTTTCTAGCGGGACTTTGTGTGGTACTGATTCTGGCAGGACGATTCCTGTGTCGGAAGAGTAACGCTGACATCTATGATACAACAGCTGTGCGCACGAAAGATGCGGAAGTGAAAAATGAAGTGAAGGATACGATTGACGTATTGTTCTTAGGTGATAGTGAATGTTATTCGAGCTTCAATCCTCTGCAGATGTTCGCAGAGCATGGCTACACCTCATTTATCTGCGGGACATCGGCACAGCGTATGTGCGACTCGTATGCGATTTTACAGGCGGCATTTGAGACGCAGACGCCGGAGGTCGTTGTGTTGGAAACGAACTGTCTGTTCCGAAGCGTGAAATCTAAGGGTGATTCGAAAGATTATGTCTTAGACCGTCTGTCCGATCATGTGGAGATTTTTAAGAATCATTCCCGCTGGAAGGATGCATTCGTAAGTACAAATTCACTGACGAAGAAAAAAGATGAGAAGAACCGTGGATTTATCAAGCGAAGCACGGTCAAGCCGTATGAGGGTGGAGCCTATATGCATGCGAGCGAGGAACGTAAATCTATGGATGCGGACGCAGAGAAATATCTGCTTTTGATGAAGGAATATTGCGAGAGTCATGGTGCAAAGCTTGTCTTAGTCAGTTCCCCTTCCCCGAAGAACTGGACGTATGCCAAGCACAACAGTGTGTCCGACTGGGCGCAGGAAAACGCGGTTACTTATGAAGATCTGAATCTGAATGATGCGCTGGGCATCGACTGGGCGTCCGATACGAAGGACGGAGGCGACCATCTGAACTTTGACGGCGCGAAGAAGGTGAGTGCATATGTGGGAAACTGGCTATCGGAAGCTTATGGGTTGAAAGACAAAAGAAACAATCCGGACTACAAACACTGGGAGGAAGACAGTGTGGAGTATGCAGCAGCAAGAAACTAGCTCGATGGGACATGCTATTTTGGAGGCAGGGATGCCTCCTTTTTTTTGAATTGGGGCAAAAACCTGAAATATGGGGAATCCCCCCCAATGGAGCAGTCACAGGAAGCAAGTGGGTTGGAGTAAAACAGCAGAAATCAGGGAAATACTCCAAGCTGGAAGAATTACATGAAGCGTGACATGGAGTAAAATCAGATAATCATAAGGATTGCTCCAAAGTCGACTCTCTTGCATAGGCATCTGCACCAAATCAATATATAATACAACCATTATATTACAAAATCGTAAGAAACATGTAATCTAGACCGATGGATGTCGGCTGAAAAACCATATATACTGAGTACAGTAAAAAGCGGCAGGAACCCCAGAATTCCTGCCTGCAGAATGTTAGCAAACGAAGGGAGACTATCTATGAATGAGATATTAAAGCTTGACAATGTAGAAAAATACTATGGCAACAAAGCGAATCTGACAAAGGCGGTAGATAAGATTTCGTTCTCCGTAGAGAAAGGCGAGTTTGTCGGAATTATGGGAGCCAGCGGCTCCGGCAAGACAACGCTCTTAAACTGTATTTCCACGATCGACCGTGTGACGGCCGGACATATCTATGTGGGGGATAAGGACATCACAACAATCCGGGGGAATGAATTAAATAAGTTCCGCCGGGAAGAGCTGGGATTTATCTTCCAGGATTTTAATCTGCTGGATACGCTGACCGGATATGAGAATATTGCACTAGCGCTCTCCATCCAGAACGTAAAACCGAAGGAGATTGACAGCCGGATCCAAGAGGTTGCGAAGCGGCTTGGCATCGAGGAAGTTCTGAACAAATACAGCTATCAGATGAGTGGTGGACAGAAGCAGCGCGTGGCGGCAGCCAGAGCCCTGATCACGAATCCGAAGCTGATCTTAGCCGATGAGCCAACCGGTGCTCTTGATTCCAAATCCTCCCGCTATCTGTTGGAGAGTATGAAGGAGATGAATGAAGGGCTTGCCGCAACGATCCTGATGGTTACACACGATGCATTTACAGCAAGCTATGCATCGCGCGTAATCTTCATCAAGGATGGCAAGATATTCAATGAGATCCGCAGAGGGGATGATACCCGGAAACAATTTTTCAACCGCATTATTGAGGTTGTGACAGTGTTAGGGGGTAGTTTGAATGATGCTCTTTAAATTATCCGCCCGGAATATCCGGAAAAGTATGCAGAATTATCTGATTTATTTTGCAACGTTGATCTTAGGAGTGGCAATCTTCTATGTATTTAATGCACTTGGAAGTCAGACGGTTATGCTGAAGGTATCGTCAAATACGGAAGAAATCATCGGGCTTATGAACGAGGCAATGTCTGTTGTCAGTGTGTTCGTGTCGGTTGTGCTCGGTTTCCTTGTTGTGTACGCAAGTACCTTCCTGATGAAGCGAAGGAAGAAGGAGTTTGGTATCTACTTAACGCTCGGTATGGGAAAAACACAGGTGGCAAAGATTCTGGTGATCGAGACACTGCTGATCGGCGTGATCTCTCTGGTAATCGGGTTACTGCTCGGTATCGGTATCTCACAGGGGATGAGTGTCGTGACAGCGAACCTCTTCGAAGCGGATATGACGAACTTCCAGTTTATGGTCAGCACATCAGCCATCATCAAAACGATTATTTATTTTGCAATCATGTATGTGATCGTCATGGCATTAGATGTAATCATTGTCAGCCGCGCCAAGTTAATAAACCTGCTTTATGCAGGCGCAAAGGCACAGAAAAACCATGCAAAAAACCCGGTTGTCTGTGTGCTTGTATTTATTATAGCGGCTATTCTGCTTGGAACGGCATATTATAAAGTGACAGCCGGTGTCCGTACAATCTCTGACTTTCAGGGACTTGGTATCCAGATCGCGAAAGGTATCATCGGAACCTTCCTTGTATTCTGGTCGGTATCCGGGATGCTGCTTGCAATCGTGAAGCGGTGCAGACGGTTTTATTATAAAGGTATCAACTCGTTCAGTGTGAAGGAACTTGGAAGCCGGATCAACACAACGGTGTTCTCTGGCGGGATTATCTGTCTGCTGCTCTTTTTTACGATCTGTATTCTGTCAAGCGCAATGGCAATCCGCAACTCAATGAACCATGTGTTAGAGACATGTACGCCGGTTGATGTGCAGTTTTCAAAGCTGTATTCCTATGATGCAGCCGAGGACTATGATATGACCGGACACAATGTGGAAGAAAACCTGAAAGCCTGTGATATCGATACATCGAAGCTTACGGATGTGACCGAGATGATTCTCTATGCACCGGAAGATATCAATATCGGAGATTTCTTCGGAAAGGCGTTTGCAGAGAGCGGATCGGAGGATTATTTCAAAGAAGCATCGATGGAGACGATGCATATTGGAGAATACAATGCGTTTGTAAGCTCCTTTGGCGGAACGACAATCGACCTTGCAGAGGATGAATATGTGATACTCTGTAATTACGGGGAGATGGAACCACGATACAACGAAGGACTTGCGGAGGGACAGACGGTTACGATAAAAGGAAAGACCTATCATCCGAAATACAGTACCTGTGTGGATGGAATCGTACACATCAGCAATTCAGAGAGCAATGCAGGCGTGCTGCTTGTCCCGGATTCTGTGGATATGTCTGACTGTGATTTCTGGTATGATATCTATTCCGCAAATTATAATACGACAGACCAGACAGAGGTGGATGCACTTAATGAGTACTATAGTGATGCGAATTTCTACAAACTGCAGGAGGCGAAGACAGAAGCAGTCTTAGGCGAGGATGGTTCCTATTATTCCATGAATTGCGAGACAAGCAAGCGGCTCCGTGATAACAGCGTGGGACTTACTGCGATGATCGTATTTATCGGAATCTACTTAGGTGTTGTATTTCTGATCTCCGGTGCGGCAATTCTGTCACTCAAGGAGCTTTCCGAGGCAGCCGACAGCAAGGAGAAATACAGGATCCTGCGCCGGATCGGAGTGGACGAGAAGAAAATCCGTCATTCCCTCCTGGCACAGTCGGGCGTGTTCTTTGCCATGCCGCTTTTACTTGCAATCGTGCATTCCGTCTTCGGAATGCAGACAGCAATGTTTATTCTGTCTGCATTTGGACGGGGCGGACTGCTTGGTTCTATCCTGCTTGCGGCAGCCGTGATATTGGTAATTTATGGTATTTATTTTATGATCACATATATCTGCAGCCGTAAGATCATCAGCGAATAAATATCTTGAAAAAAAAGAATAAGTAAGCTATAATTAGCACATATTAAAAATATAATATATCTGGAATGTTCGATAACTCCTGTTATTTTTGAACCTACATTTACTTTAAACGGGATTCCTATATCTGTGATATTATGTCAGGCCTCCTCCGAGTGGAAGACAGACGATCACATGCGGTTGCCCACCTAGCGTCAGCTAGGAGTCAAAAGGCAGGAACCGGCATCCCGGATATATTTTTTTGGAGGAAAATACGTGAAAAAGAAGATACTCACGTTTATGCTTTTGCTGGTTATAGCCGGGGTAGTTATGATTGCTGGTCATGAGATCGGGCGGCATATGCACAAAGCGGAACAAAATACAGAAACAACGGAAGCATCCGTGGATTATAGCTTATATTACACATACGAAGATGTGGAAAAGGTCGTCAGTTATCTGGCAGATACAAAGGCAGAATCCGAGGCGTTATCGCGCCTGATTGATCCTCTGAAAAAAAGCGAGGTCATCGATGTGGCATTTGTAAAGTCTGTGGCACAGACGATACAGGTGAAAGCTTCTATTTATGAGGAAGCCCTGAACGGAAAAAAGGATTCTGACTACGTGACGAAAGCGGAATTTGAGGACTTCTATGAGCGGATCGTCGCATCGGCAACCGTCAAAGGACTGCTTCGGAAAGATGTTCTGGTGCTTGCAATTTCCGAGGAGGACAAGACATCCTTTTTCGATGGACAGGACACCTACAATGCAGAATTTGAAATCGACGAAAGCTACGAGGGAAATGTGCTCGATGTCTATATGAAGAATGGAAAGATCTTCAAGATCAACCGTCTTGGAGATACCCAGATCACATTGCAAAATGTATGGGTGGAGTCTGTGACGGATGGAAAATGCACGTTTTTATATGGAAATCTGGAAAAAACCTACCCTGCCCGGACGGAGGAAGGCATCCCGGATGGAGCTGTGACAGTTGCAACAAGTCTGGATGCGGACCGGCAGACGGAAGCCGGCTATGAGACGACGGGCTATGTTGCAAATCTCGTGTTTGACTATGCAGGCATCTGTAAAATCGAACGACCACAGAAGGTGCTGCGCGGCAAAGTCATTTCGACGGGAGATACGGATATTCAGGTGGAAAATATCGGCGGACTCACACTTGCCGATCATTATAAAATGTACAATGTGTATGAGGATGCCGTGGACGAGGAAAGTCTGTCTCTGCTGCTTGGCTACTCGTATGTGGACATGTATCTGCAGGATGGAAAAGTTGGTGCTGTCGTGATTAACCAGGAGTTAAAAAGCGAGGATATCCGCGTGATCATCAGCAACGATGATTACTCTTCGTATGAGATGGAAATGGTGCAGTTTACGGCGACATCTGCGTTCACCGTGGCGTATCCAGATGAGACGGAGAAAACATATGAGGCTGGTGAGACGGTCACGATCACACCGGAAGATTATGCGCCGGACGATACATTGACAGTAACACCGGATACGCACAGTGGACGGATCAAACTGCTTAGCGTGACGCGGGAATGTGGCAATCCGGAATACGATGGAATGATGGAGCTTGATGTACAGGATGGCTATATCTATGTGATCAATGAGCTTTCGTTAGAGCGTTATCTGGCAAATGTCGTGGCAAATGCAATGCCATCGGATTACCCGGATGCAGCTATGCAGGCGATGGCAATCTGTGCCAGAGGAACGGCGTATGCGAAGTTAAAGGATGAAAGTTACGCAGAATATCATGCACATCTTGACGATTCCAGCCTTTGTCAGGTATATAATAATGTGGCAGAGACCGATGCGTCGATCCGTGCGGTGAAGGATACATACGGGCTGGTGCCGACTTACCGGGGAACTTTGATCGTACCGATGACATTTAACACATCTTTCGGAACGACCTGCACGAATGCTGAGATCTGGGGCGGTGATGCGTATAGTTATCTGGAGTCCAATGTGGAGAATCCGGATAAGGACAAGATCGATTTATCGGATGAAGCAGATTTTGAGGCATTTTTGACAGATAGTGATGCGTATACTATTATAGATAAAGATTCGCCGTATTACCGGTGGGATATTACATTTACGCAGGAAGAAATGACAGACGCGATCGAGACGGTTTTGGAAAACCGCAAATCTCTGATGGCAGAGGCGATACTTGTCGAGGATGAAACCGGCGAGTTTGTATCGGCAGACGTGCCGGAGCTTGGAACCGTGACAGAGATCGAAGTTGCGGAGCGCACGGTGAGCGGTGTTGTATCGAAGCTTGTGATTCACGGAAGTGAACATACGATATCCATCAGCGGACAGAGCAATATCCGTGCGATCTTGAATCCAGTCAATCAGGAGATTGTACGGCAGGATGGTTCGACGGTAACCGGCTGGACATCACTTCCAAGCCCATATTATTATGTGGAGAAGACAGACGCGGGATTTGTCGTTCATGGTGGTGGATTCGGACATGGTGCCGGGATGAGTATCTATGGTGCCGGCGTGCTTGGCAGACAGGGAAAAAGCTACAAATATATATTACGGCATTATTTTTCGTATGTTGATTTTACGTCGATCTATACAATGGATGATGGAGAGGAAACAGCAGATTCAGAATAACAAAACGGGGGATGTATGAAAAAGGTCGTTCGGTTTATTATCAAATTTGTGAACAAAGCAACCGCAGACAGCGTGCCGGCGTATGCGGCACAGGTTGCTTTCTTTGTCATGCTTTCTTTTTTTCCGTTTATGATGCTGCTTGTCATGATCGTATCGAAGCTGTCCGTTATGAACACAAATGTACTTGGCTATATTCTGCGTGTCGTACCGAGCGGACTGGAATCTTATGTGGCGTATATTGTGGATGATGTAGTCAATGCAAATGTGCAGTCGTTTACACTCATTACGGTATTTGTCAGCTTGTGGTCTGCAGCAAAGGGCATTCAGGCACTCTCGACCGGGTTAAATAAAATTTATGGTGTGGAACAGAACAAAAATTATTTCCTTGTGCGGCTGATCTGTGCGTTATATACACTGGTGTTTATGGTACTTTGTATCGTCGTGATCGCGATACAGGCATTCGGTTCGCAGATCGCCCATAAGATTATTGACAATTACCCGGCATTTGCAGATGCAACACTTTTGATTTTGAGCTTGAAGAATGTTGTGACATTTCTTGTTATCTTTGTCTTTTTGCTTCTGATTTATTATCAGCTTCCGAACCGGCGCGGACATATGCGGCATGAGTTTACCGGAGCTGTGCTTGCTTCGCTTGCATGGATGCTGATGACGCGGGGATTTTCTGTATATATCAAATATTCGGCGGATAATTCAAAGATGTATGGCAGTATGACATCTGTCGTATTGATTATCATCTGGCTGTATATCGGTATGCAGATTGTTTTGTATGGTGCAGAAATCAATTATTATCTGTCAGATCTGATCTGGAAATACCGGGAAAAATACCACATGAAGAAAAAAGCTAAACGGGAAGAAAAACAAAAAATTAAAAAAAATCAGAAAGAAAAAGCAGAGATATCTTAAGGTCAATCGGTTGACACTCCCCAAGGGATGTGCGATAATCTAACAGATAGAATTATAACAAGATGGAGGGACAAAGATGTACAGTTTTGATGAAATAGCAAATTTCGATCCAGAGATTGCACAGGCAATGACGGACGAGATCAACAGACAGGATCATAATATTGAGCTGATCGCATCAGAGAATATCGTATCCAAGGCAGTTATGGCAGCTATGGGAAGTCCCCTGACCAATAAATATGCGGAAGGATATCCCGGAAAGCGTTATTATGGCGGATGTGAGTATGTTGATGTAGTGGAAGACCTTGCTAGAGAGCGGGCAAAGAAGTTGTTTGGATGTGAATATGTCAATGTTCAGCCACATTCCGGCGCACAGGCAAATATGGCAGTATTCTTCGCTATTTTGCAGCCGGGCGATACATTTATGGGAATGAATCTGGCACACGGTGGACATCTGACACACGGTTCACCGGTCAATATGTCAGGTAAGTATTTCAATGTCGTACCTTATGGTGTTAATGATGATGGTTTTATTGATTATGATGAGGTACTCCGCATTGCGAAGGAATGCAAGCCGAAGATGATCGTAGCCGGTGCATCTGCATATGCGAGAGCAATTGATTTCAAGCGTTTCCGTGAGATTGCGGATGAGGTTGGCGCAGTGCTTATGGTAGACATGGCACACATTGCAGGGCTTGTTGCTGCCGGACTTCATGAAAGCCCAATCCCATACGCACACGTAACAACAACCACAACGCACAAGACATTGCGTGGTCCGCGTGGTGGTATGATTCTTTCCAGCAATGAAGTAAATGAGAAATATAACTTCAATAAGGCAGTGTTCCCAGGTATTCAGGGTGGTCCTCTGATGCACGTGATTGCAGGTAAGGCTGTCTGCCTGAAGGAAGCACTGACAGATGAATACAAAGAGTATCAGAAGCAGGTTGTGAAGAACGCAGCATGTCTGGCACAGGCACTGACTGAGCGTGGATTCAAGATTGTATCTGGCGGTACAGATAATCACCTGATGCTTGTTGACTTACAGAACCTTGACCTGACCGGTAAGGAAGTGGAGAAGCTTCTCGATTCTGTTCATATCACAGCGAACAAGAACACGGTACCGAACGATCCAAAGTCGCCATTTGTTACAAGTGGTATCCGTCTTGGTACACCGGCTATCACAACACGTGGTGCAAAAGAAGATGATATGATTGTGATCGCAGATGCAATCAAGGCTGCAGTCATTGACAAGGATAATGACAAGGCAATGGCACTTGTAAAGAGCATCACAGACAAGTATCCATTGTATGCATAATACGCATAATACGCATAAAGAACGAGATCAAATCGTATACTAAGTAAAATCAAATGCAAAACCGGGGGCTGCGCGAGAGGGAATCCGTTCCCTTGACATGTGGCTTCCGGTTTATTATGTCTTAAGAAATATCTTAATAATACAGAAAGAAATAGCTTGCTCATGGTTGTATGAGATTTATAGATAAGTACGCTTGAATAACGGAGAATGATATATGGAAAATCAGCAGAAAAATTCCGCCGCCGTATTTTGCTGCCAGATACGGGAATCTCCAGATATTTCCCAGTCCTACTGCAGAACCTGCAACTGCCAGCACATAACCAATCCTTCCGGAAAAGCTTCCTCTGTTATGGTTATGTGCAGAATTGTTTTCTTTTTTCATTATACACCTCACCTCGTTACAAAAACCTCCCATAGGATTTCTCCCATGGGAGGTCTGCTAGTTTTTTACTGATTCTATAGTATCAAAAAGATGCGGGAATGTCAAAGACTAATAATAATTACAGACTTAATTGTAACATAGTTACTGTTCACACACCACTATCCCAGTATATATTTCAAGTATAGTCTTTCTGTACACATTGTTCTATGATATAATAGTTGAGCTACCACCCCTAGACAGGTGCAGAAAGGGGGTGTGTTGTAAATGGATATGATCTTATCATTTATGCTTTCTATCTTGGCAAGTGTAATCGCCTACTACATTTGCAAATGGTTGGATAGAAAATAGCAGCTGGTAGCCAGCCTGGGGGAATAAGCCACCCTGCCCAAACGGAATAAAAAAGCCTCAGAGGTCGCAACTCTGGGGCTTTTGCTGTGTTATAAATGAATTTAACCTTATCATTTTGCCTATTGGCATTATATCATATGCATTTTTTGTTTGCAATATACTCAATATACTTTTTCGAATCAAGTCAAACTTTTGGTTACTGTTCACTTCGTTCACAGTAACGTATTGGACGGTCTTTGGATCAACACCAGCATAGAGAAGATTGGTAATGTAAGTGTGCCGCAGCTGATGCGGGGTTACATCAAAGTCCAGCGTATATCTGATTTTGGGTTGATTTTTCTGGGTCATGCCCAGCGTTGGGGTAACCGTGTATTTGATGCTCTGCCCATTCACATACTTATAATAGTTCCGGGGCTTAGTGGAGCGGACAACGACATACTGCCACACTCTTTGAAACTGCGAAGCAGCCAGCGGCTCCCCTTTGCTGTCAGCAATCACATAATCTGATATGGAATTTTCTTTCGTTTCTCTCAGACAATCCACCAAACACTTCGGTATCGGAATATCCCTTTTTGCCGCCGGAGTCTTTAGCACCGTAGAAATCACGGGTCTGTTATGCTCTGTACGCCATGCCCGCCTCACCGATAGATAAGGTGTATCCTCGTCCAGAAATACACAATCCCATTGCAGTGCAAGAATTTCTTCCCGACGCAGACCGGAATACAAACCGAGCATAATAAACAAATATGGAGGAAGTCCCTTGACTGTATCCAGAAGCACGGCTACCTGCTGATCTGTCAATGCCTCCTTCTTTTTTGTCGGTTTTCCGCCTTTACCGGATATTCCCGCACAGGGATTGTGTTCAAGAATTTGGTTTCTCTCTGCCGCATAAAAAATGCACTTGAGTAGCATATTGACCTTATTGTATAAGCCTTCCGATTTCTTTGACAATGGAACAAGCGCCAGCCGAATATCGTCAGCGGTCACTTCTTCCATATACATCTCTCCCAGAGGTTTTATGATATAGTTTGTCATATCCCTCGTATAACCTCTGAGTGTAGACGCAGACACCTTTGCCGACTGCATCAGCAGCCACTTCTCTCCATACTCGGCTACTGTCGGGTGCTGCCGGTGAAAGATAATTTCTTCCACCTGCTTCCGGGCCTCTAACTGCTTCTCATACAATTCTTCACAAGTTGCGGCATACAAACTCAACTCTTTGCCATCTGCATCCGTAATCCTGGTTCTGTAATACTGGATTCCTTTCAATGTAATGGTCCCGTACTTCGGGATCTGTGTTTTCTTTTTTGCCATCTTTGATCGTCCTTTCTTGATAATGTGTAGTCTCCGTATCTACACTCTCTTTTTATCAGAAAGCCTCGATTTAATCAAAGATACGGCTGAGGTAAAACAAAGAGCGAGACATCCTTGCCTCGCTCCTGCTTCATTTCCTATTTGTTATTACTGTGCTGCATCCCAGCTTGCAAACGCACAGTTCATTGATCTGACCAGCTCATCTGGTCTGTTGTACTTAACCTTTGCATAAATGTCCATGGTAATCTTGCTGCTTTCATGGCCTGCCAGGTATTGAACCGTTTTGGGATCTACCGATGCATGAATGAGATTGGTAATGTAAGTATGCCGCAGCTGATGGGGTGTTACTTCAAAGTCCAGACTGTAAACCACTTTTCCGTTATGAGCAGCCTTTTCTCCCAAGACAGGTGTGACAGTATGCTTTACTCTTTTTCCATCTTCATACCGATAATAGCTCCGCTCCTTGACCGTCCTCGTAACAATATACTGCCAAAGTCGCTTAAACTGCGTGTAGGACAGCGGTTCGCCATCCCGGTTTGAAACCACATACTCCGAAGTCGAAGTTTCCTTTGCTGCTTTCAAACACTCAGCCAAGCAAACAGGAAGGGGGATATTTCTCTCCGCAGCCTTGGTTTTCAATTCATCCGAAATCACCGGTCTGTTATGTTCGGTATGCCATGCCCGTCTTACCGTCAGATATGGAGTATCTGTATCCAGATATACTGAATCCCATTGCAGAGCAAGAATTTCTTCCCGGCGTAGCCCTGCATATAAACCAATCATGACAAAGACATAAGGCGGCAAATCTCGGATAGCATCCAAAAGTCGCTCCACCTGTTCATCTGTCAAAGCCTGACGCTCCTCTTGAGGAACACCGCCACCTTTTGTTGTCAGATAAATCGTTGGGTTATGGTCAATGATCCTGCTTTCCATCGCTGCGCGAAAGATAGACTTGTAAAGGATCACCACAGATTTATAAACCGATGCAGATTTCTTGGAAACCGGAACAAGGGCAAGCTGAATATCATCCAGGCTAACCTCACCCATCCGTTTATCTCCCAATTCCGCTATAATATGCCGCCTGACCTTTGAGGTGTAATCCGTCAAAGTAGTAGCTCGTACATGAACCGACTGCATCAGCAGCCACTTTTCACAATACTCTGCAACTGTGGGCGTTTTCCGATGAAAAGTAGCATTCTCAATCTGTTCCAACGCAAGCGTTTCTTTGTTGTATAGTTCTTCAGGTGTTTTTGCGTAGATAGCTACGAGCTTACCATTCGCGTCTTTGATTCTGGTCCTATAATATAGGACACCTCTTTTCATAACTGTGCCATATGTACTGATGAAGAAGGAAAACTTGTCCTTCTTATTAACACTGACAAAAAAGGCAAAAAACAGGCGCAT
>ENA-OVGJ01000483-OVGJ01000483.1-human-gut-metagenome-genome-assembly--contig:-NODE-483-length-19655-cov-31.216173_pt1 | contig 19655 bp, 14 predicted proteins | sample MGYA00237772_ERZ505423 | MGnify/ENA primary metagenome ERZ505423 (study PRJEB26158, sample SAMN06016386) | human gut metagenome | biome: human gut; feature: ankylosing spondylitis patient; material...
TAAGTTTAAGCGCGCTTCGCGCTTTGTTTTGAACATTAATTATCATTAATTATCCATTAATTTTTTCATTAATTTTTTTCGTTAATGCTCATTCATGTTAAGCTTTCAATACAGTTTATCCCCCAAAAGAGAAGGCTCGTTTCGATTACAGCATTGCAATCAAAACGAGCCTTAAAATATTGTGTTAAATAAGTAATGAGCTTAGGCAATGGTGATAAGCGTAGTGCCTTCCATGACGCTATCGCCTGCACTCACACAGATGCCACTGACAGTACCGTCAGCCTCAGCAGTGATGTTGTTCTCCATCTTCATAGCCTCCAATACGAGAACAGTCTCACCCTTCTTAACGGCTTGACCTTCGCTAACCAAGATCTTTGTAACGACACCAGGGAGTGGAGCCTTAACAGGTGCACCCGCCCCAGGACCACTCTTGGCTGCAGGAGCAGCAGGAGCTTCAGCAGCTGCGGGAGCTGCAGGGGCTGCAGCAGGAGCTGCCCCATCGGTGGTAACAGTAGGCAAAGCTTCTTCAACGAGTGAAGAACCCTGCATTTCAACTTCAAAGGGAATGCCGTTTACTTCGACCTTTGCCTTTGAACCAACGATGCTATCGATTGTGACATCGAACTGAGCACCATTGATAGTATATTTATATTGTTTCATTGCGATGATTATTGAGCTTAAAATTGAGTCATCAAGTCGGCAGGATTGTTCCAATTAGTGCGATGACGCTGAACGGTGATAACGCCTGGTTCGTCATCGTGAACAATCTCCACCTCGTGTTCAATAAGAGCGAGCGAAATGGCTGCTGCAAAGGCGGGCATCTCCTCGTCGGTAGGCTTTGTGTGGTAACCATCTACCAAGAAGTCGGCTATGGTGCCTTGCTTCTCGTCAAGACGAATGGTAATGGTCTGATTGCCAAGTTTATATTGAAATGTTTTCATTGTGGTCAATGTGATAATGTGCTAATATGCTAATGTGGCAAGGTGCTAATGTGGCAATGTGCTAATGTGGTAATGTGCTAATGTGGCAAGGTGCTAATGTGGCAATGTGCTGCATTTACAAGTATTAGCAAATTAGCATATTATGCAAATTAGCATATTATGCAAATTAGCATATTATGCAAATTAGCAAATTAGCATATTATGCAAATTAGCATATTATGCATATTAGCAAATTAGCATATTAGCATATTCCATTAAAGTGGAATGTTGCCGTGTTTCTTTGCAGGACGTGTTTCGCGCTTGTTTTCGAGTTGTGCCAATGCGCGGCAAATGCGGAAACGCGTATTGCGCGGTTCGATAACGTCGTCAACATAGCCATATTCAGCAGCCTTGTAAGGATTGGTGAAAAGGTCGTTGTACTCCTTCTCCTTCTCTGCAAGGAATGCCTTCGGGTCTTCCTTCGTCTTAGCTTCTTTGCCGTCGAGTATGGCTACGGCACCAGCAGCACCCATTACTGCGATTTCGGCAGAAGGCCATGCGTAGTTCAAGTCTGCCTTGAGTTGCTTACAACCCATTACGATATGAGAGCCACCATAGCTCTTACGCAACGTTACAGTTACCTTGGGCACTGTTGCTTCGCCGTAAGCGTAGAGCAACTTTGCACCGTGGTCGATTACAGCGTTGTATTCCTGACCTGTACCTGGGAGGAAGCCTGGTACGTCAACCAATGAGACGATAGGAATGTTGAAGCAATCGCAGAAGCGTACAAAGCGTGCGGCCTTACGTGATGCGTTGCAATCGAGTACACCTGCATAAACGCTGGGTTGGTTGGCAACAATACCTACACTCTGGCCATTGAATCGTGCGAAACCGATGATGATATTGCGTGCAAAGTTGCGGTGTACTTCCATGAACTCACCGTTATCGACTACGGCACCGATTACCTTATACATGTCGTAAGCCATGTTAGGATTGTCGGGGATAATCTCGTTCAAGCTATCTTCCTTGCGGTCAATGGGGTCGGTGCATTCAATGCGGGGAGCACGCTCCATGTTGTTCTGAGGAATGTAAGAGAGAAGGCGACGGATAATGCCAGCAAACTCTTCTTCTGTCTTAGCCGTAAAGTGGCAAACACCACTCTTCGTTGAGTGAACGGCTGCACCACCGAGGTCTTCCTGGGTTACGTCCTCACCCGTTACGGTCTTAACTACCTTCGGACCAGTAAGGAACATATAGCTGATACCTTCGAGCATTACTACGAAGTCGGTCAATGCAGGAGAGTAAACGGCACCACCAGCGCAAGGACCGCAGATACCTGAGATTTGGGGTACTACGCCAGAGGCTTCAATGTTGCGTTGGAAGATTTCACCGAAACCAGCCAATGCGTTGATACCCTCTTGAATACGAGCACCACCTGAGTCGTTCAAGCCAATGCAAGGAGCACCCATCTTCATACTTTGGTCCATTACCTTGCATATCTTTTGAGCCATGGTCTCTGACAAAGAACCACCATTTACGGTAAAGTCTTGTGCAAAGACGTAAACCAAACGGCCGTTAATCGTACCGCTACCAGCTACAACGCCGTCGCCCAAAAATTGCTTCTTCTCCATGCCAAAGTTGTGGCAACGGTGAAGTTTGAACATATCCATTTCTTCGAATGAGCCTTTGTCAAGCAAAAGTTCAATGCGTTCGCGAGCTGTAGCCTTGCCCTTGGCGTGTTGTTTCTCAATAGCCTTCTCGCCACCGCCTAAGCGTGCCTTTTGACGAAGCTCAACGAGTTGTTTGATTTTCTTTAATTGTTCACTCATATCTTATATTGATGTGTGAATGGCTATATACATGAAGCATGTATATCTCCCATTGTTTTAATGTTTTGCGCGACAAAGTTACTACAAAAAAGAGAAATGCGGAAAGATATAGTGATAGAATTGAGTTACAAGGGTTTCAGTCGTGCTTCCGATTATTCGTGAAGCCATCGCAATCACCGCTGAAGCCAAATCAGGACGCCGCTACGTTACTTGTCCGTAACCATGCACGGAATGGCGACAAACGGACACGGATAACGAAACAAGGCGTTAAGGATTAGTGAGTTACTGACAACTCACGCAACAAATCCGGTTACGGAAAAAGATTGCGCCGTTCCTCCCCGTTTTGCGTACCGGCGACGGACTCTTCACCAACTAATTTTGAACCTAAAAAAATAAGGACGATGAAGAGTACATTTTCAGTAATCTACTACCTCAAACGTCAGGTAGTGAAAAAGGACGGGACAGTACCCGTCATGGGACGCATTACGGTGGACGGCAGCCAAACGCAGTTCAGCTGCAAACTGACCGTCGATCCCAAGCTGTGGGACACCAAAGGGGGACGTGTCACGGGCAGAAGCTCGGCGGCACTCGAAACGAACCGCATGCTCGACAAGATGCGTGTGCGCATCAACAAACACTATCAGGAAATCATGGAGCGTGACAACTTCGTCACGGCGGAGAAGGTCAAGAACGCCTTTCTCGGACTGGAACATCGCTATCACACGCTGATGCAGGTGTTCCGGCAGCACAACGAAGACTACGAGAAACAGGTGGATGCTGGCATGAAAGCCAAAGGCACGCTCCTGAAGTACAGGACCGTTTACAAGCACCTGCAAGAGTTCCTCACCATCCGCTACCGCGTGAAGGACATCGCGCTGAAAGAGCTTACGCCCGCCTTCATCTCCGACTTCGAGATGTTCCTGCGCACGGACAAGCACTGCTGCACCAACACCGTGTGGCTGTATGTCTGCCCCTTGCGGACGATGGTGTTCATCGCCATCAACAACGAGTGGCTCACACGCGACCCATTCCGGGAGTATGAAATCAAGAAGGAGGAAACGACACGCAGTTTCCTGACGAAAGAGGAAATCCGGCTGCTGATGGAGGGCAGGCTGAAAAACGCCAAGCAGGAGCTTTACCGCGACCTCTACCTGTTCTGCGCCTTCACGGGCCTGTCGTTCGCCGACATGCGCAACCTGACGGAAGAGAACATCCATACCTACTTCGACGAACACGAGTGGATAAACATCAACCGCCAGAAGACGGGCGTGGTGTCCAATATCCGCCTGCTCGACATCGCAAAGCGCATCATCGACAAATACCGGGGTCTGTGCGGGAACGGCAGGATTTTCCCCGTTCCCCACTACAACACGTGCCTTGCCGGAATCCGTTCCGTCGCCAAGCGTTGCGGCATCACCAAGCACATCACGTGGCATCAGAGCCGACACACGGCAGCCACGACGGTGTTCCTCTCCAACGGCGTACCCATCGAAACGGTCAGTTCCATGCTGGGACACAAGAGCATAAAAACGACGCAGATATACGCGAAAATCACCAAAGAAAAGCTCAACCAAGACATGGAGAACCTTGCCGCAAGGTTGAACGGCATCGAGGAATTTGCAGGTTGCACCATCTAAAAAGAAAAGCCATGAAACGTGACATAATCATCATAGAGGACAAGGCGGTCAGCGTAACCGGTAACGAGATATGGATGACCTCCACAGAAATCGCCGGACTGTTCCACACGGGCGTCCCGGCAGTGAACGCCGCCATCAGAGCCGTCCGCAAGCCGGACGTGCTGAACGACTACGAGGTGTGTCGCTACATGCGGCTTGAAAACGGGCTTTCAGCCGACGTGTATTCGCTGGAAATCATCATCCCCATCGCCTTCCGGCTGAACACCTACCATGCACACGTGTTCCGCACGTGGCTGGTGGGCAAGGCACTCTCGAAGGAAAAGCGGCAGGCATACGTGATGTTCATACAGAACGGAAAAGCCGGGTATTGCTAAACACGCATAAAAAGAAAAAAGAAAAAGGAAACGGACAGCCCGTATGGAGTTGCCCGTTTCCTTTTTTCATGCAGCCGCCTTATTCCATCGGCTTGCGGTAGTTCGCCTCCAATAGTTCACGCAACCCCGATTCGGGGTAAAGCACCTTCCCTCCCAAAAGTATAAAGGGCAGCACCCTGTTGTTGCGGTACTCCTGCAAGGTGCGGCGGCTGACACGGAGCAGTTCCGCCACCTCCCTGTCCGTCAGGTAACGCTCCCCGTCCAACGGCGGGCGGTAACTTTCCAGAAAGGCGGAGAGCCATTTCGAGCCTTTGCGCATGTTCTGCACGACGGTGGCAAGCGGCTCGTCCTCCATCGTAAACACTTCATTGTTCTCGTTCATCATAACTTCGGATTCAGTGGGTTGTGAATAATAAAAATCAAATCATTTTCCGCCGGGATAGAGCGTGCCGACAAGCGGAATGAGCCTTTTGACCTCCTCCGGCTTGTAATAGAACCTGCGGTTTATCTGCGAGTAGCCGATAAGCCGCCTGTCACGCAAAGTCTGCAACGTGCGCGGGCTGATCCTCAACTGCCCGCAGACCTCCTCGCCCGTGAGCCACCTTTCCATCCGCCCGCCGTCGCTCCTGCGCCTCAGGGCGGCTACCTTCTCCGCGAGGGCGTTGAAGGACGCCACCATCATCTCGAAGGTCTTTTTCTCGATAGATACTATTTCCATAAGCAAAACATTTCAGAGTTTGCCGCAAAGGTAACGAAGCCGCCTTGAACACGTACCGTTTCCCGCTAAAAGGCAGCTTGTTGCGCCGTCTGTCCGGGTTACGGAGCCATTATCCGTAAAAATCTTACGTGAGCCACGTAGTGAGCTGTTAAAGCCCATTTGGTTTATTGCCGAATTTTGTCGCAGAAACATAGCGCAAGCCGAGCGCAGAACGTCAAGCCCGCTTGAACGGTATGCCGAGGCGCAGCCTATGTTCATGCAAATAAACCAAAAGAAAGAACTGAATATGAAAGTGATAACGATGGAAAGTTCCGCCTTCACCGCATTGACGGAACAGATAGCCGAGATAGCGGCACACGTGCGTGCCGTTTCCGGCGGTAGGAAGGAAGAAGCTCCCGACAGGTTGCTCACCACCCGCGAGGCGGCGCACCTGCTGAACGTGAGTTGCCGCACCCTCCAGCGCATGCGCAGCGAACAGCGCATCGCCTATGTCGTGCTGCGCGGCAAGTGCCGCTACCGGCAGTCGGAAATCGACCGCCTGCTCGAAGACAGCACCGTTACGGGCGAAGCCGCGACACCGGAACAGTTGAAACGCAACCACACGCTGCGCACGGGCGGCAGACCCAAAGGAAGGAGGACGTAAGACATGGAACTGCTTACCCGCAACAATTTCGAGAACTGGATGCAGAAGGTGATGGAACGGCTCGACCGTCAGGACGAGATGCTGCTCTCCATGCAGCCGTCCGGCAAAGCCCCGAACCCGATGGACGGGATCAGGCTTTTCGACAACCAAGACCTGTGCATACTGCTCCAGATCAGCAAGCGCACCCTGCAACGCTACCGCAGCATCGGCGCGCTGCCCTACAAGACGCTCGGCAAAAAGACCTATTACAGCGAGGCGGACGTGCTGACGTTCCTCTCCGAACATGTAAAGGATTTCCGCAAGGAAGACATAGCCTTCTACAAGGCTCGTATCCATAATTTCTTTCAAAAATAACCATTAAAACATTTTTCAGATGGCAAAGAAAAAAGACGAAAAGGACGTGCTGGTTGTCCGTGACGAGAAGACGGGCGAAATCAGCGTGGTAGCCGGGCTGAACGCCGACGGCTCCCCCAAGCGTATCCCCGCGAAAGCGGAGAACGCGCAGAGTTTCCTGCAATTCGACCGGCACGGCGACGTGCTGGACAACTTCTTCAGGAACTTCTTCCGGCAGTGCAGGGAACCCAGCCGCTTCGGTTTCTACCGTGTCGCGGCGGACCAAGCCGACAAACTGCTGGAGGTTATCAAGGACTTGCTGAAAGATCCCGACGGCAACAAGGAGATGCTTGCGCCCCACAAGGTGGACACCTCCGGCTACGAAAAGAAAGTACAGGAGGAGCAGTCCGCCGAAAAACAGGAACAACCGGAACAGAAACAAGATGACGAACCTAAAAAACAGGAAGAAATGGAACAGAAAAACGAACAGAATCAGGAAAGTCCTCAGCAGACGCAGGGCAACCGGGGCTACCAGCCCATCGACGAGAGCAAGATCAACTGGCAGAAGTTGGAGGAGAAATGGGGCGTGAAGCGCGACGACCTTGAAAAGTCGGGCGACCTTAACAGGATGCTCAACTACGGCAAGTCCGACTTGGTGAGGGTGTCGCCCAATTTCGGCGGAGAGGCTTTCGAACTGGACGCCCGCCTCTCCTTCAAGAAGGACGGCGAGGGCAACGTCAGCCTTGTGCCGCACTTCATCCGCAAGGAGCAGAAGCTCGACGACTACAAGGAACACAAGTTCTCCGACGATGACCGGAAGAACCTGCGCGAAACGGGCAACCTCGGCAGGGTCGTGGACCTCGTGGACAGGGAAACGGGCGAGATCATCCCCTCGTTCGTCAGCATCGACCGCAAGACGAACGAAATCACGGATGTCTCGGCCAGCAAGGTGCGCATACCGGAACGCATCGGCAAGACGGAAATCACCAAGCAGGAGCAGGACATGCTGCGTGCCGGTCTGCCCGTGCGTGACAAACTCATCGAACGCAAGGACGGCAGGAAGTTCGTCACCACCCTGCAAGTGAACGTGGAGCAGCGCGGCGTGGAGTTCGTGCCGGGAACCGGCAGGTCGCCCCGTGCCGTCCAGACACAGGAAAATAAGGAGAAACAGGCGCAAGGTACGGAAAACACAGCCAACACGAACAAGGAGCAACGCCGCAACACGTGGACGAACGCCGACGGCAGCATCCGCCCCATCAGCAAATGGAGCGGCGTGGACTTCACCGAGCAGCAGAAAGCCGACTACGTGGCGGGCAAAGCCGTGAAACTGGAGAACGTGACCGACAAGCAGGGCTTCCACGCCACGATGTACATCAAGTTCAACCCGGAGAAGGGACGCCCGTACCGCTACGACACCAACCCCGACAACGCGCAGAAGGTCGCGCCTTCCAACGAGAGCCGCACGCAGGTGGCGGTGAACAGCGAGGGCAAGACCAACGAGGCTACCAAGAACCTGAAGGAGCCGTTGCGGAAGGGACAGACCGCCCCGAAGGACACCGCGCAGCAACAGCAGCAGGAGAAGCCGCAAAAAAGAAACAATAAGGGCATGAAGATGTAATCCGGTGTCCGCCACTAAATCCGAAGTAACATTTGTAAAATTCAAAACGACAGAAGAATATGAAGACAATCATTGCAGAAAAGCCGTCTGTGGCACGTGAGATCGCCCGTATCGTGGGCGCGACAAAGAGAGAGGAAGGATATTTCGAGGGAGGCGGCTACGCCGTGACTTGGGCGTTCGGACATCTCGTACAGCTTGCCATGCCCGACGGCTACGGCATACGCGGCTTCGTCCGTGACAACCTGCCCGTCATCCCCGACACCTTCACGCTCGTCCCCCGTCAGGTAAAGACGGAGAAGGGCTACAAGCCCGACAGCGGCGTGGTGACGCAGATCAAGACCGTCACCCGGCTATTCAAGGAAAGTGAACAGATCATCGTGGCGACCGATGCCGGACGCGAGGGTGAGCTTATTTTCCGCTACCTCTACCATTACACCGGATGCGCCACCCCGTTCGTCCGCCTCTGGATAAGCTCGCTTACCGACAAGGCTATCCGCGAGGGACTGCGCAACCTTGAAGCGGGCGGCAAATACGACGACCTCTATCTTGCCGCCAAAGCGCGGAGCGAATCGGACTGGCTCGTGGGCATCAACGGCACGCAGGCACTCTCCATCGCCGCCGGACACGGCACTTACTCCGTCGGGCGGGTGCAGACACCTACATTGGCGATGGTGTGCGCACGCTACTGGGAGAACCGCCGCTTCACGCCCGAAGCCTTCTGGCAGCTCCATATCGCAACGGACGGCTGCGACGAAGGAACTGTGAAGTTTTCCTCTTCCGAAAAATGGAAAGAGAAAGAGCCCGCGACGGAACTGTATAATAAGGTGAAGTCGGCAGGCACAGCCACCGTCACGAAAGCCGAACGCAAGGAGAAGACGGAGGAAACACCGCTCCTGTACGACCTGACCACGCTCCAGAAGGAAGCCAACACCAAGCACGGCTTCACGGCGGAACAGACGCTTGAAATCGCGCAGAAGCTCTACGAGAAGAAGCTCATCACCTATCCGAGAACCGGAAGCCGCTACATCCCCGAAGACGTGTTCGCCGAAATCCCCAAGCTGCTCGCCTTCATCGGGGCTTTGCCCGAATGGAAAGGCAAGGTGCAGCCGAAAGCCGTCCCGACACGCAGAAGCGTGGACGGTAGCAAGGTGACGGACCACCACGCCCTGCTCGTCACGGGAGAGAAACCGCTGTTCCTCTCCAAAGAAGACAACACCGTCTATCAGATGGTTGCCGGGCGCATGATCGAGGCGTTCTCCGAGAAATGCGTCAAGGACACCGCTACCGTCACGGCGGAGTGTGCCGGAGTGGAGTTCACGGTGAAAGGCAGCGTCATCAGGCAAGCCGGATGGCGTGCCGTATATGGTGAGGAGGACAAGGAAGAAACCGCCATCCCCGGCTGGCGGGAAGGCGACACGCTGACGTTGAAAGGCTGTTCCATCACGGAGGGAAAGACCAAACCCAAGCCGTTGCATACCGAAGCAACCTTGCTCTCGGCTATGGAAACGGCGGGCAAGGACATAGAGGACGACGCACTCCGTCAGGCTTTGAAGGACTGCGGCATCGGCACGCCCGCCACCCGTGCCGCCATCATCGAAACGCTCTTCAAGCGCGGCTACATGGAACGCTGCAAGAAATCGCTTGTGCCGACAGAAAAAGGGCTTGCCCTTTACTCTGTCGTGAAGACGATGCGCATCGCCGACGTCGCCATGACGGGCGAATGGGAGAAGAATCTGGCACGCATCGAGCGCGGGGAGCTGCCCGCCGACACCTTCTGCAAGGAGATAGAGGCGTACACAAAGGAGATTACCTCCGAACTGCTCTCGTGCGACAAGCTGTTCGCCCGCAGGGATTCCGGCTGCAAGTGTCCCAAGTGCGGAACGGGCAGTATGCAGTTCTACGGCAAGGTCGTCCGCTGCGACAACGCGGACTGCGGGCTACCCGTGTTCCGCCTGAAGGCGAACCGCACCCTTTCCGATGACGAGATCAAAGAGCTGCTCACCGATGGGCATACGAAGCCGCTCAAAGGCTTCAAGAGCAAGCAGGGCAAGAGCTTCGACGCCATAGTCGCCTTTGACGGGGACTATAACACGACTTTCGTGTTCCCCGAAAGGAAAACGAGCAGGAAATTTTCAGGACGGAAGAAATAGTATTAACTTTGCCACTTGTTCAGAGTAATGAATTGTTCTTCGATACCGGATTACACTCATACTTTGGATTTAGTGGTGGCACTCGGAGGGATACCGAGTGCCTTTTTCTTCCTTTTTCCAACCGATTATCCCGTTAATTATCAATCCGCTAAATCCAAAGTAATGAACAACAAGAAGAAAAACGAGGGTCAGACCGACTTTTCCTATTACGGTCTGTACCTGCTGGACTATCTCCGCACGAACAAGTTTGAACAGGCTTCCGACGATGCCTTCATCCGGGAACGTGCCGACCGTGCCGCCGAAACGTATGAGCGTGCGCGGCTCGAAGGCTATCCGTCCGAGGGGGCGCAGGAGTTGGCGATGGACACGCTCCTGCGTGGTCTTCGCTATTCCAAGTACGCCATCCTCCGCGAAGTCGTGGAAAACGAGTTTGCCGACGAAGTGCCGGAAAAGAAACGCGAAGCCTTCATCCGAAAGCTGCTGCCGCCTGTCGGCAACGTATTCTCCGCCTATGATCTTTCGGACGACAACTTCGCCCTGTCGCCCGAATACGACCTGCTCTACACGGAGCTGACGGGAGCCGTCGTCCTTTATATCGGGGAATATGGCGTTTAACCGCAAACAACGGCTGCGGGACAACATCGAGGCGATACGGACGGCATTCATCCTTGACAGGGAACGGAGGACGGCAACCGCCGAGGAACAAGCCATACTTCGGAAGTATTGCGGTTTCGGCGGGTTGAAGTGCATACTGAACCCGGCAAAGGAACTGACGGATGCCGTGCATTGGGCGAAATCGGACCTCGAACTGTTTGCCCCTACGGTGGAACTGCACAGGCTGGTGCGTGAAAACAGCAAGGACGATACGGAGTACAAGCGGTACGCGGATGCCATGAAGCAGTCCGTGCTGACCGCATTCTACACACCGCCGGAGATAACCGGCACGATTGCGGAGGCTCTGCATGAACACGGCATACGTCCCGACCGTGTGTTGGAGCCGTCGGCGGGCGTGGGCGCATTCGTGGATGCCGTGCTGGAAAACAAGCCGGACGCGGACATCATGGCTTTCGAGAAAGACCTGATGACGGGCAAGATATTGGGACACCTGCATCCCGACCAAAAGGTAAGGGTGCAGGGATTCGAGAAGATAGAGAAGCCCTTCACGGATTATTTCGACCTTGCCATCTCGAACATCCCGTTCGGCGACGTGGCTGTGTTCGACCCGGAGTTTACAGGAAGCCAAGACCCGGCAAGGCGTTCCGCACCGAAGGCAATACACAACTACTTCTTCCTGAAAAGCCTTGACGCTGTGCGTGAGGGCGGCATCGTGGCGTTCATCACCTCGCAGGGGGTGCTGGACGCACCGTCCAACGCACCCATACGCGAGTATATGATGCGTAATGCCAATCTGGTGGGTGTCGCACGCCTGCCGAACAATCTCTTCACGGACAACGCGGGTACGGAGGTGGGCAGCGACCTGATTATCCTGCAAAAGAACAGCGGAAAGAACGGGGAACTGTACTACAACGAGAAACTTTTCATGCAGACCGAACAGACGCCCATCGGCACTTCGGTGAACGGGTATGTATGGAGCATCAGCTCTCTTTCCAATACGGATTTAATCAGAGGCACAGACCCTTACGGGAAACCTGCCTATCAACTCCTGCACCGGGGCGGCATCGGGCAAATGGCGGAGGACTTGCGGGAACATCTGAAAATCGAGTTGCATCAGTTTGACAAAGAACTGTATGAAATGTACAGCCTGCATCCGGCACAGGGGAAAAGCACGGTTACGGAAACCATTTCCATACCAGTTGTCACTCCTGAGATACAGCCACGTAATGAAATGGCAGCCAAGCCCGAAGCGGTAACACCGCAGCCGGAGGAAGAAAAGCCGGAGATAGAGCCGCACCGTCCCGATTATTCGGAGGGCGTGCAGCTCTCCCTGCTCGACCTCTGGGGCATGACCGAGGAGGTACGCAAGCAGGAAGCACCCTCCAAGAAGAAAAAGACGGCGAAAAAGGAAAGCCCGGCAAGACGTATGCCTCCCAAACCGCAGGCGCAGGTTACGCCGAAGGTTACGACCGCACCGCCACAGCCGTCTGCCGCACCACCGACGGAGAACAGGGACAGCCAAGAAACAAAGCCGGTGAGTGTCGCAGCCAAAGCCGATCCGGATGATATTTACGCCACTTTGGATTGGGATACCAACCCGCCCATCAACGGCTTCTATGAAATGATGATGGACCTCACGCCGGAGCGACGCAAGGAGCTTCGCAGGCTGGCGGCACAGCATCAGGAGAAACGGCAGCATGTCCCGGACGTGAAAGCCGCACCGGAGCAGGAAACACGGCAACCCGAAACGCAGCCGGAAGTTGCCGCCACTCCTGCCGCTCACGCAACGGAAACGGCTGCAACCTCCCTTTTCCCCGAAATGGAAGCGGAAAAACCGGAGGAGGAACCTCTCGACCTTTCTCCCCGTCCGTTCAACGGCATGCTGGAGCCGCACTATCGTGACGGCTCTATGGTACTGGATGCTTCACGCAATCTCGGTTATTTGAAAGACCTCACGCCTTACGGCGCGACATTCCAACCGCTTGACCTGACTGGCTACCAGAAGGAGAAAGCGATGTTGTATGTGTCACTCCGTGATTCATACGAGCGGCTTTACCGCTACGAGGCGGAGTATCACGATGAAGGGTCTGCACAACGCATAGCGTTGAACACCTGCTACGATGAGTTTGTCATGCGCTACGGCAACCTCAATGCCAAGCAGAACGTGAAACTGTTGATGATGGATGCCGCCGGGCGCGACATCCTTTCGTTGGAACGTGCGGAAGACGGCAGGTTCGTCAAGGCGGACATCTTCGAGCGTCCCGTTTCCTTCTCGGTGGAGAGCCATGCCAACGTAAGCTCTCCCGAAGAGGCACTCTCCGCATCGCTCAACAAGTTCGGCACGGTCAATCTCGACTATATGCGGGAGATAACCGACAGCACGGAAGAGGGATTGCTTGACGCCCTCAAAGGACGCATCTTCTACAACCCGCTCGTAACCGGTTACGAGATAAAGGACAGGTTCATCGCCGGGAACGTGATAGAGAAGGCGGAGCGCATCAAGGCATGGATGGGTGACAACCCAGAAAACGGGCGTATGCCGGAAGTGAAGCAGGCGTTGTTGGCTCTGAAAGAAGCCGAGCCGCCGCGCATCGCCTTCGAGGACCTCGACTTCAATTTCGGGGAACGCTGGATTCCGACGGGCGTGTACGCCGCCTACATGAGCCATCTTTTCGACACGGACGTGAAAATCGCCTACTCCGCAAGCATGGACGAGTATTCGGTGGCGTGCGGCTACCGCACCATGAAAATCACGGACGAGTTTTTAGTGAAGGGCTATTACCGGAACTATGACGGTATGCACCTGTTGAAACACGCCCTGCACAACACCTGCCCCGACATGATGAAGTCCATCGGCAAGGATGAGCATGGCAATGACATCAAGGTGCGCGACAGCGAGGGCATACAGCTCGCCAACGCCAAGATTGACGAAATCCGTAACGGGTTCTCGGAATGGCTGGAAGAGCAGTCGCCGCAGTTCAAGGAACGGCTGACGACAATGTACAACCGCAAGTTCAACTGTTTCGTGCGACCGAAGTATGACGGTTCGCACCAGACGTTTCCCGACCTCAATCTGAAAGGATTGGCAAGCCGGGGTATTCAAAGCGTTTATCCGTCGCAGAAGGATTGCGTCTGGATGATAAAACAGAACGGAGGCGGGATCTGTGACCACGAAGTTGGAACAGGTAAAACACTGATAATGTGTATTGCAGCGCATGAAATGAAGCGTCTGAACTTGGCGCACAAGCCGATGATTATCGGCTTGAAGGCGAACGTGGCGGAGATAGTAGCCACTTATCAGGCGGCATATCCTAATGCGAGGATTCTCTACGCTTCGGAAAAGGATTTCTCGACTGCCAACCGCGTGCGTTTTTTCAACAACATCAAGAACAACGACTACGATTGCGTCATCATGTCGCACGACCAGTTCGGCAAGATACCACAGTCGCCGGAGTTGCAACAGCGCATCCTGCAAGCGGAGCTTGACACGGTGGAGGAAAACCTTGAAGTGCTGCGGCAGCAGGGCAAGAACGTGTCGCGGGCGATGCTGAAAGGATTGGAGAAACGCAAGCACAACCTTGTGGCGAAGTTGGAGAAAGTGGAACACGCCATCAAATCCCGCACGGATGACGTAGTGGACTTCAAGCAGATGGGCATCGACCACATCTTCATTGACGAGAGCCACCAATTCAAGAACTTGACTTTCAACACCCGGCATGACCGTGTGGCGGGGTTGGGAAACTCGGAAGGAAGCCAGAAAGCCCTGAATATGCTTTTTGCCATACGAACTATACAGGAGCGCACGGACAAGGACTTGGGGGCTACGTTCCTGTCCGGCACAACCATTTCCAACAGTCTGACGGAATTGTACCTGCTCTTCAAGTATCTGCGTCCGAAGGAATTGGAAAGGCAGGATATCCGATGCTTCGACGCATGGGCGGCAATTTTCGCCAAAAAGACAACCGACTTCGAGTTCAACGTGACGAACAATGTGGTTCAGAAGGAGCGTTTCCGATATTTCATCAAAGTGCCGGAGCTTGCCGCCTTCTACAACGAGATTACCGATTACCGCACGGCGGAGGACGTGGGTGTGGATCGTCCGCGTAAGAACGAGATACTGCATCACATACCTCCCACGCCCGACCAAGAGTATTTCATCAAACAGCTGATGCAGTTCGCCAAGACGGGTGACGCCACGCTGCTGGGCAGACCGCCCCTGTCGGAAACGGAGGAGAAGGCGAAGATGCTTATCGCCACCGATTACGCGCGGAAGATGGCTCTCGACATGCGCATGATAGACCCGCATTATGAGGACCACCCCGACAACAAGGCTTCCCACTGCGCCAAGACGATTGCGGAGTATTACCACAAATACGACGCGCAGAAAGGCACGCAGTTCGTGTTCTCGGATCTGGGAACATACCAGCCGGGCGACGGATGGAACGTGTACAGCGAGATAAAGCGGAAGCTGACGGAGGACTACGGCATCCCGGCAAGCGAGGTGCGCTTCATTCAGGAGTGCAAGACCGACAAGGCACGCAAGGGGGTGATAGACGCCATGAACGCCGGAACGGTGCGCGTGCTGTTCGGTTCCACTTCCATGCTCGGAACGGGTGTGAACGCGCAGAAACGGTGTGTCGCAATCCATCATTTGGATACGCCGTGGCGTCCATCCGACCTGCAACAGCGTGACGGACGCGGAGTTAGGGCGGGCAACGAGATTGCCAAGCGTTTTGCCGGGAACAATGTGGATGTCATCATCTACGCGGTGGAAAAGTCGTTGGACAGCTACAAGTTCAACCTGCTGCACTGCAAGCAGACGTTCATCTCGCAGCTCAAAAGCGGGGCGATGGGCGCACGTACCATCGATGAGGGGGCTATGGACGAGAAATCGGGCATGAACTTCTCGGAGTACATGGCGTTGCTCTCCGGCAATACCGACCTTTTGGACAAGGCGAAACTGGAGAAGCGTATCGCATCGCTTGAAGGGGAACGCAAGTCGTTCAACAAGGGCAAGCGCGATTCGGAGTTCAAGCTGGAAGCCAAGACGGGGGAACTGCGCAACAACACGGCTGTCATCGAAGCCATGACGGAGGACTGGAACCGTTTTCTTTCCGTTGTGCAGACTGATAAGGAAGGTAGTCGCCTTAATATTGTCAAGGTGGACGGCGTGGATTCAACCGACGAAAAAGTTATTGGAAAGCGTTTGCAGGAGATAGCCAAGAACGCCACGACGGGCGGTTTGTACAAGCCTGTCGGGGAGATTTACGGTTTCCCGATAATGGTGGTCAGCGAGAGGATACTCAAAGAGGGGCTGGAATTTACCGACAATCGCTTCGTGGTGGAAGGGAATTACAAATACACCTATAACAACGGGCATCTGGCGATGGCTGACCCGGTAGCCGCCGCACGTAATTTCCTGAATGCATTGGAGAGGATTCCGTCCATCATCGACCAGTATAAGGCGAAGAACGAGGTGCTGGAAAAGGAGGTTCCGCAGTTGCAGGAGATAGCGGGCAAGGTGTGGAAGAAAGAGGACGAACTGAAACAGTTGAAGTCCGAACTTGCCGCGCTTGACCGCAAGATACAGTTGGAGCTTGCGCCGCCCGCGCAGGAAGTCACCGAAAAAGAAAAGAACGGGCAGGAGATCAAGCCAGATGCGGAAGGTGTACGGAGCATATCGCCACAACAAACCGATGATGTCCCGCAGATTCGCAGCCCGATGGATAAACGAAGTCCGTCTGGCAATTTCATTGCCAATCATATCATTATCGGGCGTCCGGGTTTTCAGTTTAAGGATGAAAACCGATCGAAAGGGATAAAAATTTAAAATTATGAATTTTATATAAAATATTAATAGGGGCTATCCAAAAGGTCTAAAAGTAAATCTTATCCCCTCTGCAAGTATCTGTAGAAGAGTGATTGCAAGAATTTCTTTCTTTTTGGGCAGCCTCTATTAAATTTATTTATTCTTTCTTGATTTATGTTTATAAACATTATACCAAAAACATTCCAACTAACCTTGTTTATGTTTTGTCAGCCACCATTTGCACAACCATATTTGACTCCCAAAGAGAGTGAATTCGATAAGATAACTTGCTGCATACCCACAATAAGGGGCTAAATAGAATACGAATGGGAAATAGATAACAGTACCGACAACAGATTGCGTTATGTAGTTGGTTAAACTCATTTTACCATAAAGCTGTAATGTGGAAACCGCTTTTTTGACACGTTCCTTATGACACAATAATATGAACGAGAATATTTCTACAGAATCATCAGTAAAACAGAAAAAAATACTAATTTTGTTTTTGATGATCATTTCAAAAGGAATTAGAAAAAATGTCTAATTCTAACTTATAGAGGAAAAAGCAACAATTAAATATTAAAGAATAAAAGATACGAAAAATATGACGCCAAAAGAGATACTACAAGAATGGATTGACTGCTTCAACGCCGCCGATGCAGTCGCTTTGGCAAACTTATACGCTCAGGATGCCATAAACCATCAAGTCGCAAACACCCCGGTTATAGGAAAAACAGCTATCCATAAAATGTTTGTAAATGAATTTGCAACCTCAAAAATGGTTTGTATTGTTGAGCATATATTCGAGGATGGAGAATGGGCTATCATGGAATGGAAAGATCCGCTCGGGTTGCGAGGATGCGGATTCTTCCATGTGCAAAACGATAAAATCGTTTTCCAAAGAGGTTATTGGGATAAGCTCAGCTTTCTCAAACAGCACGGTTTAACCGTAGAGAATAGTGATAAAAATCCAAACACATAACACCGTCCGATATGGGAATCATCATTCATTCTTTAGAGTCCGTTTCTTTCAAAGATTTGTATGCGGCATTCTCATCCGCATTCAAAGATTATGATTTCTCTTTGAATGCGGATGAATTGCGACGCATGCTCGACCGACGAGGATACAATCCACAACTATCTTTCGGAGCATTTTTCGAAGGACGGCTGATTTCTTTTGTGTTTAACGGAACAGGCATGTACAACAACATCTTGACGGCCTATGACACAGGGACGGGAACCGTACCTTCATTCCGGGGATTACACCTAACCCAAAAAATATTCACTTTCAGCCTCGAATTGATATATCAACAAGGAGTTCGGCAATATGTACTGGAAGTTTTGCAACACAATCACAAAGCAATAAAAATATATCGCAAATTAGGCTTTGAAACACAGAGAAATTTCAACTACTACTCTGCCAAACTGAGCGATATTGTTCCTGTATTGCAAGTAAACCATACCGCATGTCGCATACTCCCATCGGATTTAAAAAACTGCCTTAACCAAACGGCCTGGTTCGATTTTCATCCTTCATGGCAAAATGACAGGGCTTCACTGGAACGCGGAATCGACAATTTGGACATATTGGGAGCTTATGAAAGAGAAGAACTTGTCGGATTTGTTATCTTTGAACCGGCATCAGGCGATATTTCATCCCTCGCAGTTGCAAAAGATTACCGGCGTAAAGGAATAGGTAAGTCCTTGCTTAAAAGTGCTGTCAGTCATTTTCAAAGCGATGTACTCAAATTTACTAATGTTGATTGCGATTGTGAATCAGTCACTGGTTTCTTGTCATCATTAGGACTTACCCCAAAAGGACAACAGTTTGAAATGGTCAGAAAAATTTAACCTACATTTATATGAATAGCCCTCATCATCAAATAACGGTTCTCAGCTATACGCAGGCAGGGATTTTAACCACTGAACTTCCTACGAAGAACTGAACTTTAAATTTACCACTTAACTGTCCTACGAAGCACGAAAGCCCTGCTTGCGTATAGGTGATGTTATGCGGTCGGTTTTCATTTTCTCTTCTTTCTCGTTAATTTGTCAAGCAAAGTTACTAAATTTGCAGTCAAGCAATTTCAATTTTTGAATTATGTATTTCAGCAGACCTTGGACTTCTATCTAAGTGATAGGCAGTCCTGAAAATTCCAATCTCTTTTAGGTCAAGACAATTAGTCTATGGGTTTCGTGTACCGACTTTTTTGTAAAGGCGTTACGTTGTCATAGTTGCTCTGTCGGGTAATACTGTCTATTCACTTCTCCACGATTTGAATTCAAGTATTCACCTGTAAGAAGTTACTAAACCTGTTGGCGGAATTAATTTAGTGCATACTTAATTCTGCCAATGGGCTTGTCGTTAATGAAGTTTACGTATTGCAGAATGGTAAGTGCACTAATTTTGCCAATGATTCTGGCAAACAAACCATTCGTTATTTTCGCGTAGTTCCTGATGACCAAGAACTGGTCTGTAAGTTGTGAGAATATTGTCTCAATCCTCTTTCTTGCCTTTGCAAACGGAATGAATGTCGGTTTCCAATCCTTTTGGTTGAGCCGATACGGACACTCCAGTCTTATGTGTGCGGTTTCGAACAAGTCAAGCTGTACGTCAGCTCCAATATACCCTTTGTCACCATAGATGCTACAGTCGTGATAAGTATGTTTTACATCCTTCATATAATGGAGGTCAGCCACACTTGCCTTTGACAGATCATAGGAATGGATAACTCCACTTAACCCACAGAGAGCGTGTAACTTATAACCAAAATAATACGTGTTCTGCGAAGCACAGAAGCCGAAGTCGGGAGCTTGCGAGAAATTGCCGGCACGCCCCATCTTGCAACGTTTTCCTCTTGCAACCCTACAGACCTCTATCGGCTTGGAGTCAACAAAGAATTGTTCCTCTCCGCCATCCATTTCCATGGCAATCCGCTTGCGCAGTTCCTCACACAGGCCTGACGTTTTCTTCCTGCGGTCATTGAACTGTCTCCTTGATATGAGATT